>ERZ827101.41-NODE-41-length-187463-cov-15.435435_pt1 | contig 187463 bp, 172 predicted proteins | sample MGYA00519869_ERZ827101 | MGnify/ENA primary metagenome ERZ827101 (study PRJEB31778, sample SAMEA3449256) | human gut metagenome | biome: human gut; feature: human-associated habitat; material: faeces | place: United Kingdom | collected 2010/2012 ...
CATCATGGCTTCCGCCGGTGCCCACTGCTACCACCTGAACCACGTGTTCACCCAGCTGCCCTATGCGCTGACCGTGGCCGCAGTGTCCTTCGTCAGCTTCATCCTGGCCGGTCTGATCCAGAACGTGTTTGTCAACCTGCTGATCGCTGTGGCCCTGATGGTCGGTACGCTGTTGGTCATCCGCGCCATCGTTGCCAAGAAGCACGCCGGCATCTTCGCCGAAATGGCCGAAGCCAACAAGGCTCTTGCCAAGTAAGTACATACTCCAGCAAAAAAAGAGACCGCTTCAGCGGTCTCTTTTTTTGCGTGCAGGGCAGGGGAGGGCACCTCGTATCGGCGGCGGACAGCAAAAGCTGTCCGCCGCGGGAATTTTGCGAAAAGATGTGACAAACCGCAACGAATGTGGTACAATGTCCTTATTGAGTGCATAGGAGGTGTCGCTGTGCGGCAATATCCCCAATTAGAGATCGATCTTTCTCTGCTGCAAAGCAATGCCCGGGCGGTGATCTCCCGCTGCAATGCCGCGGGTATCTGTGTCTGCGGCGTTATCAAGGGTGCGGATGGCCTGCCGGAGATCGCCCGGGTCCTGCGCGCTGCCGGTGCCGCAGAGTTGGGCACCAGCCGCCTGGAGCAGGTGGCCAAATGCCGTGCCGCCGGTGTGCCCGGACCCTGGCTCCTGATCCGCATCCCCGGCCTGTCGGAGCTGCCGGACGTGGTTGCCCTGTGCGATACATCCCTGCAGAGCGAGTGGGCCACCCTGCTGGCGCTGGAGGAGGAGTGTCTCCGCCAGAACAGGACCCACCGCGTCATCGTGATGGCCGACCTGGGCGACCTGCGTGAGGGCTTCTGGGACAAGGACGAGCTGGTGGACGTCTGCCAGCGGGTGGAGCAGGACCTGCCCCATGTACACTTGGCCGGTATCGGCGTCAACCTGTCCTGCTACGGCTCCACTAAGCCCACCCCGGACAAGATGAACGAGCTGGTCGCTTTGGCTCACCGGGTGGAGGCGCGTATCGGCCGATCGCTGGAGGTCGTCTCCGGCGGCGCTACCAGCTCCTTTACGCTGGTCCATTGGGGCACCATGCCCGCCGGTATCAACCACCTCCGAATCGGCGAGGGCATCCTGCTGGGCAAGGATTTGCAGGTGGACTGGGGCATCCGCGACATGGATTACCTCCGCATGGACACCTTTACCCTTCGGGCTGAGGTGGTGGAGGTCAAGGACAAGCCCACCTATCCCATCGGCGAGCTGGCCATCGATGCCTTCGGCCGAAAGCCTACCTATGTGGACCGCGGTGTCCGCCGCCGCGCCCTCCTGGCCCTGGGCCGGGCCGACGTGGGCGACCTGGAGAGCCTGCTCCCCCGTGAGCCGGGGCTGACAGTCATCGGCGGATCCTCCGACCACTGCATCGTGGACGTGGAGGACTGCCCCCGCCGTCTGCAAGTGGGCGACATCGTGGAATTCTCGCTGTGCTACAGCCATATGCTGTACGCCACATCACGGAGCGATATGCGGCTCCTATTCAAACATCAACAGGAGGAAGTGTAAGACAATGGGAGATTTAGGGATTTTGATCATCGGCGTCGTGGACACGTTTTTTGCCTTTTTTGTGGTGGCACCCATGATGCTGCAGGCGGCCAGCCTGTTCGGCGTGCAGAAGCAGTTTGCCCAGGCCATGGTCCAGGAGGGCATCGTCAAGCAGGAGGACGTGGACCGCATCCACCCCAAGAAGCAGATCGCCGGCGTGGTGATCTCGCTGATCATGCTGGCGGCGCTGGCGTTTACCTGTGCCAAGGCCTCCCCTTGGGGCTATATCTGCGGCGGCGTGGGCCTGGTGGTGGGCCTGCTGAAGTACCGCGCCATCGTTCAGTACAACAGTGAAACGGTCAAACGCTTCAAGAACACCTATAAAAACGAGATGGATGTGGCCAAGTTCAACAAGTTCGTGGAGACGCATTTCTGATAAATCTAAGCGAATAAAAACCTCCCCGGCACTATGCACCGGGGAGGTTTTTATTCGCTTTTTTCGATGGTGCCGCCGCCCAGCACCTCATCGCCGTCATACAGCACCACCGCCTGCCCGGCGGTGATAGCCCGCTGGGGCTGATCGAACACCACCCGCAGTCCGCCGTCCGGCAGGGGATAAGCGGTGCAGGGGGTCTCCACCTGGCTGTATCGCGTCTTGGCGGCGCACCGCACCGGCGCCGCCGGTATCTGGCCGCTGATCCAGTTTACGTGGGAAGCCAGCAGGGAGGAGGCATACAGCGCCGAATCGTCTCCCAGCACGATGGCGTTGTGCACCTGATCCTTCTCCAGCACATATACGTGCCGCCCCACCGCCACGCCAAGGCCCTTTCCCTGGCCGATGGTATAGCAGGGCAGGCCCCGGTGCCGTCCCAGCACGCGGCCCGCTTCGTCCAGGAAGTCTCCCGGCGTCAGTGTCAGCCCCTGCCGCTGCAGAAAGGTCACATAGTCTCCGTCCGGCACGAAGCAGATGTCCTGGCTGTCGCCCTTGTCGGCGTTGTCCAGCCCTGCCTCCCGCGCCTTGTCACGGATAGCCGGCTTGTCATAGTCTCCCACTGGCAGCAGCAGATGGGCCAGCTGGTGCTGCGTCAGCTGATACAGCACGTAGCTCTGGTCCTTCCGCCGTTCCGCACCCCGCAGCAGGCGGTATCTGCCGCTTTCCGCGTCATAGGCTACCCGGGCGTAGTGCCCCGTGGCGATATAGTCGTAGCCAAGCGTCAGTGCCCGGTCCAGCAGGGCGCCGAATTTCAGCTCCCGGTTGCAGTCGATGCACGGATTGGGCGTCCGCCCGGCGGCGTATTCCGCCGTGAACTTGTCCATTACGCACCGGCGGAAGCGGTCCGTCTCGTTGAATACATAGAACCGCATCCCCAGCCGTGTGGCCGCCTGCCGTGCGTCCTCAGCGTCGTCGGCGGAGCAGCAGCGGCTGTCCTCGTTAGGGGCCAGCTTCAGCATGGCGCCGTCACAGTCGTAGCCCTGCTGCACCAGCAGTGCCGCCGCAGCGGAGCTGTCCACGCCGCCGGACATGGCCACCAGCACCTTTTTCTTGCTCATACGATCGCTCTCCATAGTCTATATGTCTCCCACGCCCGCATGGGGCGTATGCGCCGCCGTTCAGCGGCGGCGCATACTTTCGGGAAAATGTGGAAAGCTATCGGGCGAAGAGCGCCATAGCAGGCAGGGGCGCGTCCCTGCCGTTCCGCGGCGGCCCTCCGCCCGACAGCGTGTTCTTATTCGTCCAGATGCTTTGCCAGGAATGCCTCGTCGGGCAGCGCGTCCGCCAGCTCCAGCAGTACCCGCTGGAAGCCGCCGGTGTAGTCCTCGATGTTCTCGCCCAGCGTCCCCAAAGCCCGTACCATCGGCAGCGCGATGGTGGCAGTGGTGCCCTGGTCCTCCCGGCTGTTCAGCAGCAGCTGGCCGCCGTGCAGCCGCGCGATCTGATGCGCCAGGGGCAGTCCCAGCCCCACGCCGCCGGCGACATAGTCCAGGGTCATGGGCCGCATATGCCAGCGAAACAGCATTTCCTGCCGGTCGGCAGGAATGCCGCAGCCGGTATCCTTCACCTTGATGAGCACATGGGGCTTCTGCACGGCCAGCGTCACCGTCACCTTTCCACCGGCGGAGCAGGCCTTCAGCGCGTTGGACAGCAGCTGCCACAGGGCCTGGCTCAGCCACGGCTCGTTGACAGCGGTGATGGCGTAGCGCTCCTCGCACACCATTTCCAGCTGCACGCCCTTCAGCTCGAAGGGGACCTCCGCCTCCCGGATGATCTCGTCCAGCCACACCTTCAGGTCCGTGTTTTCGGTGGGCAGCAGATCCTTGCGGTTCAGCATAGAGGCGGACTCCAGGTTCTTTGCCAGCCGCAGCAACCGGAAATAGCCATGGTAGAGCATGGCGGCGTTCGCGTCCAGTATCGGATCCTCGTCCCGTTCATCGGCGGGGGCCAGCTTCTGCATCCCATAGTAGATATTGCCCAGTGCGGACCGTATCTGCATCGCCACCAGCGGCAGCCGCTCCATGTATACCTTTTCCTGCTGTGCCTGTTCCATGAGACCAGCCTCCTTCTGTTGTCAGCATACCAGTTTCCCGGCGCCATCAACCGTGCCAACTTCTGTCAGCTTGTTCACATCATATCAAATGCGGTGCAAGAATACAAGATTTTTATCAAATTTCCGCGAAACGAAAAAAAGTTTCAAAAAAGGCTTGCATTTTGCGGAATAACTGCATATAATTCTAAACATACCATACATTTAGGATATTCCATCAGAGAGGAAGATGTTTTATGAGCATTAAAGTCGGTATCAATGGTTTTGGCCGTATCGGCCGTATGGTCATGCGCTGCTGCATGGATCACCCCAACATCGAGATCGTGGGCGTTAACGACCTGTGCCCCGCCGATTACCTGGCCTATATGCTGAAGTTTGACACCATGCATGGCAAGTTCAAGGGTGAAGTTTCCTCCGAGGGCAACAACATCGTTGTCAACGGCAAGGCCATCCCCGTGTTTGCTGAGCGTGACCCCGCCAACCTGCCCTGGGCCAAGGTCGGCGCCGAGTACGTTATCGAGTCCACCGGCCTGTTCCTGACCAAGGAGAAGGCCGCCGGCCACATCGCCGCGGGTGCCAAGCACGTGGTCATGTCCGCCCCCTCCAAGGACGACACCCCCATGTTCGTCTGCGGCGTCAACCTGGACAAATACACCAGCGATATGCAGTTTGTCTCCAACGCCAGCTGCACCACCAACTGCCTGGCCCCCATCGCCAAGGTCCTGCACGATAATTTCGGTATCACCGACGGCCTGATGACCACCGTGCACTCCACCACCGCCACCCAGAAGACCGTTGACGGCGTCTCCCTGAAGGATTGGCGCGGCGGCCGTGCTGCCTCCGGCAACATTATCCCCAGCTCCACCGGCGCTGCCAAGGCCGTAGGCAAGGTCATCCCCAGCCTGAACGGCAAGCTGACCGGTATGTCCATGCGCGTCCCCACCCTGGATGTCTCCGTGGTGGACCTGACCGTCAACCTGGCCAAGCCCGCCAAGTATGAGGATATCTGCGCCGCCATGAAGAAGGCCAGCGAGAACGAGCTGAAGGGCATTCTGGCCTACACCGATGAGGACGTTGTTTCCTCCGACTTCCTGGGCGACACCCATACCTCCATCTTCGACGCCAAGGCCGGCATCGCACTGACCGATACCTTTGTCAAGGTCGTCAGCTGGTACGACAACGAGATGGGCTACTCCGACAAGGTCCTCTGCCTCATCGAGCATATGTACAGCGTGGACCACAAGTAAATCGCTTACTACCGAAAGGTTTTCCTTCTTTTTGTTCCGCAGACAGCGCCGCGTCACGCGGCGCTGTCTGCATACAGAGACGCTGCGCGCTGTCTGTACAGAGGGGGAAAGCGCTTCCGGCGGTTTTTGAAAGAAAATCGACAGCGTGACAAAATTTTTTCATTTACCCCCTACCATTCCACTGGATTGTATGGTACAATAGGTACAACTTACCTAAGGGTAACGCAAGGGAAAGGAACCCCGTCATGGAACAGAACTCCATTCTGCATACTACGCTGTCGCTGGACAGCGATATCCCCCTCTACGCCCAACTGGTGGGCATCATCAAGCGCAGTATCTCCACCGGCGCCCTGCCGGTGGGCGCCCTGCTCCCCAGCGAGGCCGAGCTCTGCCGCTGCCTGAGCATCAGCCGCAACACCGTCCGTCAGGCCATCGGCGAGCTGGAGGACGAGGGTCTGGTGGTCCGCAAGCGCGGCCGCGGCACCTTCGTGGCCGACCCCGCCACCAATCGCCGGGGTGTCCGCTATTCCTTCACCACCGAGGTCTCCTCTATGGGCAAGGTCCCCTCATCTACGCTGGTGGACTTCGCTGTGGAGGTCCCCAAGCCCACCATCTGCGAGAAGATGGAGCTGCGGGAGGGAACGCCGGTCTACTGCTTCACCCGTGTCCGCAACGTGGACGGCGAGCCTCTGATCCTGGAGACCAGTTACTACCCTCAGTACATCTACCCCAATCTGACCCGCGATATGCTCCAGACCCACAGTTTTTACAGCCTGCTCTACCATGTGGGCATCGTCCCCTTCGCTGCGGACGAGAGCTATGAGGCCGTTATTCTGGATGACAGCTGTGCCGCCCTGTTGGGTGTGCCCTCCGGCAGCTGTGCCTTTTTCCACCAGCGGCTCACCCGTACGGAGGATGGCCGTATCTACGAGTATACCCGCAGCTACATACGCGGCGACCGGGTCCGCCTGGACGTACATATGCAGAAAAGCGGCATGAACTTCGTCCGCACCATTGACTGAATAGAAAAGCACCCCCACCGGGGGTGCTTTTTCCGCATAAAGCCCCGCCCAAAGGGCGGGGCAGCGCTGTTTACGACAGCAGCAGGCGTATCAGTACCCGGGCAATGGCATAGCCCAGCACGCCGCCGCCGATGCCGGCGGCTGTGGCCCACACCCGTTTCCGCTTGGCATGGGGCACCTGCTGGCTGTACAGCCGCTGATTTTCCCGGTTCAGGCCTACCAGTGCCTCCGGGTTCCGGGCGGACACCGCCTGTACGATAGCGTCCGCCATCCGGCGGCTGCCGCCCCTTTCGAGCCGCAGTGTGATGCTGCGCCCGTCGTAGGTCAGCAGCTCCACCACGGTGCGCTTTGCCCACAGCAGTTTTAGGTCGTGACGATAGACCCACAGCACATCCGCCAGGGGCAGAACGATGTTCTGCCGCCGCCCGTACAGGAACGCCGTGCTCACCAGCGCGTCAGAGCGTCGGTCGCCCTCCAGATAGTGGAATTCGCTCTCCGCCCGTTCCAGCAGCTTTCCCTTTTTCAGCTGCTTCAGCGTGATATTCAGCTGCGCGGTGTACAAGGCGGCGCTCGCCAGCAGCACAAAGGCGGCCAGCCCGAGGAAGCTGGCTATGAGGGACCAAAAGCTGCTCCCCGTGTCCGGTGTCAGCTCGCTGTCGATGTAATAGTCGCCGTAGGTGTACACAAAGTCCTCGGCGGTCATGCCGACGGCGGCGGCAATATCGTCGATATATGCCTCCGGCGTCTCACAGATCACGCCCGCCAGACGTACCGGTGCCGGCGCGGTGGTCTCCGTCAGCGGGATATAGACGGCCAGCTCCGAGGGCGCGGCCGTATCGTCCGGCACTGCGCCGTCACCGCTGTCGTCAGCATAGGTATAGTCCACAATGTCCGCGAACCGTGCATATTCCGCGTCGTTCAGCTGCACCAGATAGCCGTATCCCTCCGTGTCCTCCGCCAGATAGAAGACCAGCTTGCGCCCGTCGCCCAGCGTCACCCGATAGGCCCAGGTGGTCATGTACTGCACGTCGATGTAGTTGTAGTCGCCCAGATAGATCTCGTCCCCGATGGGCACGGCCTCCGCTGCTGCGCTGTCCCGCTGCGCCAGCAGCCCCAGCACGATACACCCCGCCGTCAGCAGGGCCAGTATGCCGCCCACGATCCACCAGGCAGGGGAGTGTCTTACGTATCGGCGCATTTCCATATGTTGCCCCTCCAAATTTGTTGTGGTACGACATATTGTACCATATTCTGCCAGAATGTGCAATATTATTTCCCATAAACGGCATAAAAAACGCACCCCGGGTCTGACCCAAGGTGCGATTTTACTCACAGTGCCGCTGCGCCGATGATGCCCGCCTCATTGCCCAGCCGGGCACATTCGATCACCGGCGGTGTCCGGTCGTGCCCGCCGAAGCAGTTGGCCGCCACATACGCCCGTATGGGGGCCAGCAGTCTCTCGCCCTGGCGGCTGATGCCGCCGCCGATGAGCACCTTTTCCGGCCCCAGAATGTTCACCAGGTCCGTGATGCCCGCCGCCACGTACACGCAGTAGCGGTCCACCACAGCCTGTGCTGCCGCGTCTCCGGCGGCCGCCGCGTCAAATACGTCCTTCCCGGTCAGCCCCTCACCGTATCCGGCCAGCAGGGACTCCGGCTGCGCCGCGGCCGCCCGCTTTCCCTGCCGTATCAGCGCTGTGGCGGAGGCATACGCCTCCCAGCAGCCCTTCCGACCGCAGGTGCAGTCCTCGCCGTCCAGCACCAGCACGGTGTGGCCCACCTCCGCGCCGGTGCCGCCCACGCCCTCCAGCAGTTGGCCATCGGCCACGATGCCGCCGCCTACGCCGGTGCCCAGGGTGATGAGTATCATGTTCCGGCAGCCCACGGCCCCGCCGGCCACCGTCTCCGCCAGCGCGGCGCAGTTGGCGTCGTTGCTCAGATGACAGGGGAGCCCCAGCCGCGCCGTCACCATGCTGCATACCGGCACATTGAACCAGCCCAGGTTATAGGCCCGCACCACCACGCCGTTGGCGCTGTCGCAGGTCCCCGGCGAGCCGATGCCGACGGACGCGCAGTGCGCCGCCGTGATGCCGGCCTTCTCCATGGCCTTCTCCGCCGCGCGGCAGATGTCCGCGACAACGGCCTCCGCCGGGCGTTCCGCACCGGTGGGCAGGCTGACCTCCGCCACAATGTGCTGCCCCTCGTCCACCACGCCGGCGGCGATGTTGGTGCCGCCCAGATCAATGCCAATACGATACATATGCTGCCTCCTTGCGCTTCCTGTCCCCGCGTTCCGGGGAAATAAACGGGGCGGGCGTATCGCCCGCCCCAAGTGCGTCTCTGTCTCAGATATGGGTCACAAAATCGGTGTTCACCGCCACCGGCCGTGCGATGTCGGAGGACCGGATGCTGCCGAAGATGGTCCGCATGGTGGTCAGTGCCTCCTTGCCGGATACCTCCGGCTCCCGGTCGTGGACCAGCGCGTCCACAAACTCGTCGATGACGCCGGAGTTGTGGGACGTTGTCTCGAAGGCGAAGCTGGTGCGGTTGCCCTCCAGGTCATTGATGATGATGGGGGCCGACGGCTCGCTGTAGATCATCATCAGGCCCTTGGTGCCGTACAGCACCGTGGACTGGCACTCGTGGCCATACACCGTCCAGCTGGCCGCCATGGTGCCCAGTGCGCCGCCGGACATTTTCAGGATGCACAGGGCGTTGTCATCCACGCTGATGAGCTTGCCGTTGTCGTCACGCTTATTCAGGGTGACTACCTTGGCGGTGGTCTCGATGACCTTCTGCCCCAGCAGGTACTGGATCAGGTCCACCTTATGGATGCCCATGTCGGACAGGGCGCCCATAGCCGCCTTGTTCTTGTCAAAGAACCACGTACCCTCCAGAGACCAGCCCTCGGGGCCGGAGTTGCCCAGAATGGTGCGGAAGGTGATCACATCGCCGATGATGCCGCTGTCCAGCATTTGCTTGGCCTTGCGGTGCACCGGGTCAAAACGCATGTTGTGGCCCACCATCAGGTGTCTGCCATTGCGCTCAGCGGCGGCCACCATGGACTCGCATTCCGCCAGCGTTACCGCCATGGGCTTCTCCACCAGCACGTGCTTGCCGGCGTACAGCGCAGCCGTGCAGATCTCCGCATGGCTGCGGTTTTCCACGCATATGGACACGGCGTCCACGTTGGGATCATCCACCAGCTCATAGAAGCTGTTGTACACCTTGCCGCCGTACTGCGCCGCCATCTCCTGCGCGCGCTCCATGTTCTTGTCGTAGAATGCGACGATCTCCGCATTGGGGTTGGCTGCATACTCAGGCAGATGGCGCACCTGTGCGATCTTGCCGCAGCCGATAATGCCGACTCGGATCATAAAAAGCGAACCTCCTCTGTCCGTCCTCAAACCGCCGGGCGCCCTGCGCTCCGACGTATGTTTCTGCCCCTATTGTACCAAAAGAAAACGGGAAAGAAAAGCCTTTTTTGCCAACTTTGCAAAATTTTTCACAAAATCTGCGCCGCGATGGTGAGGGCGCAGCCCTTTTGTGCCGTATAGTCCAGCGTTACGCCTGCCGGCAGGCTGAAGCGGCTCAGCGCCAGCAGCGGACCCTTGCCCGTCAGCTTGAACAGCGCCTCCTTGGCCGTCCATATCTCCCAGAACCGCTGGCAGTCGCCGTCGTCCCCGGACCGTATGTACGCCATCTCCTGCTCGCTGCATACCCGGCGCATGAACTTCTCCTGGGCCGAGCGTACCACCTCCACGTCCACGCCTACCGGCGCGTCCGCCGTTACGCATACCGCCCACGGGCCGGAGTGGCTCACGGACACATACACGCCGTCCTTTTCCACGCTGGGCTTGCCCAGCTCGTCCCACTGAAGCGGCACGTCCTTCTCCGCGCAGCCCATCGTCTGCGCAAGCATCCGCCGCGCCAGCAGCTCTCCGGCGATGGTGCGCTTCCGGTCGTCCTCACCGGCGATGTCGGCCACACGCCGCCGCCGCGTCTCATCCATCATGCCTATCACGGTCTGGGCCGCGTCCTCCGTCAGCTCCCGGATGTCAAACCACTGCAATTCCATATCCCGCGCCTCCCGCGTCATATTTTTCGCACCCATTGTATCACATCCTGCCGCGCCGCGCTACTGCTTTTTCGCCGCCGCAGGCTTTTCTCTGTACTTTCCGGTACTTCCACCCCTTGCCCAGGGGACGCGGCGGTGGTATACTATCCCCGTATCTGTAGTTTTCCATGAAAGGAGATGACGCCATGACCCGTGATGAGCTCCGCGCCAAGGCCAACGACCTGCCCCTGCTGCCCGGCGTCTATCTGATGATGGACAAAACCGGCCAGGTCATCTATGTGGGCAAGGCCAAAAAACTGAAAAACCGCGTCAGCCAATACTTTCAGGACACCGCCAGCCATAATGAGAAAACGAAGATGATGGTGGCCCATGTGGACCGGTTCGACACCATTATCGTCCGGTCGGAGTTCGAGGCCCTGGTGCTGGAGAATTCCCTCATCAAGCGCCATCAGCCCCGCTACAACATTCTGCTGAAGGATGACAAGGGCTATCCCTTCGTGCGGCTGGACAGCGGTGACTATCCCCGCTTTACCCTGGTGAACCGCACCGCCGACGACGGCGCGAAATACTACGGTCCCTTCGGCGGCCGGCACGAAACGCGCCTGGCACTGGACGCCGTGTGCGCCGCCCTGCGCCTGCCCACCTGTTTCCGAAGGTTCCCCCGCGACATCGGCAAGGAGCGCCCCTGCCTGAACTTCCACATGGGCCGGTGTGACGGCTTCTGCCGCCCGGACGGCCCGGACGCGGCGGAATACCGCCGCCGCATGGCCCAGGCCACCGCCCTGCTGGAGGGCAAGCTGCGCGCCGTCACTGCCCAGCTGACGGAACGGATGAACGCCGCGGCGGAGGCCCTGGACTTTGAGACGGCTGCCGCCCTCCGCGACCGTGTGCGGGCCCTGTCCGTTCTGACCAAGGACCAGCAAGTCATCGCCGGTATCTGCGCCGACACCGATGTCTGGGGCGCGTATACCAGCCCCGCCCGGTCCGGCTGCGCCATTCTCCACATTGAAGACGGCGATCTCCTGGCCCGGCAGACCGAGGTGTTCCCCGACGCTGCCGACAGCGAGAGCGCCCTGCTTTCCGCTGTGGTGCCCCAGTACTATCTGACCCGCCAGTCCCTGCCCCGTGAGATATTGCTTCCCGCCGCCATCGAGGACGCTGACGCGCTCTCGGCCCTGCTGACGGAGCGCAGCGGCCACGCCGTGGCCCTCCGGGTCCCCCAGCGAGGTCAGCGCCGCGCGCTGCTGGACATCGCCCACCGCAACGCCCGGGAGGAGGTGGAGCGCGTTACCGACGCCGTACAGCGCATTAACGGCACCCTGCGTCTTTTGCAGGAAACGGCTCAGCTGCCGGTCCTGCCCCGGCGCATGGAGAGCTATGATATCTCCCACACCGGCGGCGCGGACCAGGTGGGCGGCATGGTGGTCTTTCAGGACGGCAAGCCGCTGAAGTCCGCCTACCGCCGCTTCCGTATCGAGTCCTGCACCGGCGCCGACGACTACGGCGCCATGCGTGAGGTGCTCACCCGCCGGTTCCGGCGCTATCTGGACGGCGATGAAAAGTTTGCCCCTCTGCCGGACCTGCTGCTGATCGACGGCGGTCAGGAGCACGCCCGCGTGGCCGAGCAGGTGCTGGCAGAGACCGGGCTGGATGTGCCCGTGCTGGGCATGGTCAAGGACGACCGCCACCGCACCCGTGCGCTCATCACCGCCCGGGGCCATGAGCTGGGCATACAGCAGACACCCGCCCTGTTTGCCCTTATCGGCACAGTGCAGGAGGAGGTACACCGGTTCGCCATCGCCTACCACCACCAGAAGCACACCCGTTCCGCCAAGCGCTCGCAGCTGGACGGTATCCCCGGTGTGGGCGAGGCGCGGAAGAAGCGGCTCCTGCAGCACTTCGGTACCGTCACCGCGGTAAAAAACGCCACGCTCGAGCAGCTCTCCGCCGTGGTGCCGGAGGCGGCCGCCCGGGCGGTATATGAGAAGTTCCACGGATAAAAAGCGGTACCCCCGGCAGAGCCGGGGGGACGTCGTACGCAAAAGAAAAGAGAGACGGCGAAGCCGTCTCTCTTTCGTTGTGTTTACTCGTCCAGGTTCTCGATCAGCTCAGCCAGCGCATCCACAGCTTCTGTCTCATCGCTGCCGTCCGCGATCAGTGTCACTGTGGTGTCCTTCATAATGCCCAGGCTCAGCACGCCCAGCAGGCTTTTCGCGTTGACGCGGCGTTCTTCTTTTTCTACCCAGATGCCGCTTTTGAACTCGTTGGCTTTCTGAATGAAATAGGTCGCGGGTCTGGCGTGCAGACCGACCTCATTTTTCACCGTGATCTCCCGTGTATACATGAACCAGCACTCCTTACGCACATTTTTACTCTCGCGCCAGAGGGTGCAGCGCGCAGAAACTAACCCTCACCATTTCCTATTATACTGGATTACGGCAGGATTGCAATGGGCATTGATACAAAAATCCCGCGATTTGCTCTATAATTCCCACTGCAATTTGTGAAAAATGATGTATCTTGCAGACAAATTCCGGTATTTGTCCAATCGAAAGCTCACATCCTGGCCTCTGCCCAGTCGCTGAGCTGCTCCAAAATGGGCAGCAGTGCCCGGCAGCTGTCCGTGGGGCCGTATTCCACCCGCACCGGCACCTCCAGATACTCCCGCCGTGTCACCAGCCCGTCGTGCTCCAGCTCCCGCAGGGCCGAGGCCAGCACCGTGTTGGAGATGCCGTCCAGCTTGCTCCGCAGGGCGTTGTAGCGGATGGTCCCGGCGTTGGCCACGGCGCACAGGATCTGCACCTTCCACTTGCCGCCGATCAACTGCATGGCGTGGTGCAGCGGACATTTCTCCATACAGGGACAGTCGTAGTGGCTTTGCGGTATGGTCTGTGACATGGTAAGCCCCTCCTTACTTGCCCATAAAAATCTGCGCTCTTGCATTTCTCCAAAGCTATGGTATCATTATAGCAGGTAAGAAAACCGGAGTAAATAGCGTGAGGAGAAAATCACAGCCATGAATATCTATCTTCAGGGGCTGACCATGGGTCTGGCCTACGTGGCGCCCATCGGCCTGCAAAACCTGTTCGTCATCAACAGTGCCCTGACGCAGAAGCGCAGCCGCGTCTACATCACCGCGCTCATCGTCATTTTCTGGGACATCTCTTTGGGTGTGGCCTGCTTCCTGGGCGCCGGCGCACTGATGCAGGCGCTGCCCTGGCTGCAAAAGGTCATCCTGGGGTTGGGCAGTCTGATCGTCATCTATATCGGCATCGGCCTGCTGCGGTCCAAGGCCAGTCTGGAGGGCGGCCGGGACGTGAACGTACCCATCTGGAAGCTGGCCGGATCCGCCTTCGTGGTCACCTGGCTGAACCCCCAGGCCATCATCGACGGCACCATGATGCTGGGCGCCTTCCGGGCCACCCTGACCAACGGCGGTGATCTGTTCTTCATCTGCGGCTTCGGCTCCGCCTCGGTGATCTGGTTCCTGACGCTGTCCACGGTCGTCTCCCTGCTGGGTAGCAAGTTCAACGAGAAGGTGCTGAACATCATCAACAAGGTCTGCGGCGCCGTCATCATCTTCTACGGCCTGAAGCTGCTGTACAGCTTCGTCCAGATGATGGGCTGGCTGTAAAACACTTCACAAATCACGTCCTTTCTGTTACAATAAGGCAGAAAGGGCGTGATCTTTTTATGGAACAGAACTACCGGCTCACCATCGCCTACGACGGCTCCCGCTTCTTCGGCTGGGAGCGCCAGCCGGACAAGGATACCATCCAGGGGAAGCTGGAGGCCGTGCTGGGCACGCTGCAGGGCTATCCGGTGAACGTCATCGGCGCGGGCCGCACCGACGCCGGTGTTCACGCCCGGGCCATGACCGCCAATGTGGTGCTGGACGTGACGGAGACGCCTGACGCCCTCCGTGACTATCTGAACCGCTATCTCCCCGACGCCATTGCCGTCCGCGAGGTGAAGGAGGCCGCGCCCCGTTTCCACGCCCGCTATAATGCCCTGGGCAAGACCTACCGCTACACCTGCCACACCGGGCCGGTGAAGCCGGTGTTTGACCGGAAGTACGTCACCCTGCTGGACTACGACCCGGATGTGGAGAAAATGCGTCAGGCGGCGGCCTATCTGCTGGGTGAAAACGACTTCGCCAGCTTCTGCGGCAATCCGCGCATGAAGAAGTCCACCGTCCGCCTGGTGGACCACATCGCCATTGAGCGCCGGAAGGACCGGGTGGTCTTCACATTCCACGGTACCGGTTTTTTGCAGAACATGGTCCGCATCATGGTGGGAACCCTGTTGGAGGTGGGCCGCGGCTACTGGACGCCGGAGCAGGTGCGGGACATCCTGGCCGCCAGGGACCGCAAGCAGGCGGGCCCCACCGCACCGCCGGAGGGTCTGTGCCTGATGAAGGTGGATTATTGAGCAAAAAGCATCCGGGCGCTATCCCGGATGCTTTTGCTGCGTAAAAATGACCTAAGCCAAGGCTTAGGTCATTTTTGTTACATATTGTGGATATCGTCCAGCAGGTCGTCCAGCGACATGGTCCGCACCTCGTCCTCGTCGGCCTGGGTGGGCTCGTCCTGGGCGGAGCGCTCTGCGGTCGCCGGCTTCTCCGCCGGCGCGGCGGGCGTCATAGGCGCCGCCGGGGTCTTGTCGGGGATGGCGGCAGGCTCGCTGTCGCTGCTCTCCTCGCGGGGCACCAGACGGGGCACCCGTGCCGTGTGCCGTTCCTCGGGGATCAGGGGCTTCGCCGGGGTCCGCGGCGGTTCGTCGTCGTATTCCTCATCATCGCCGCCGCCCGTGTGGCCGCGGCCGATCAGGAAGCCCAGCAGGAACAGCACCGCCACCAGCAGCACCGCCGCCGCGATGGCCACATACACGGTCTTGACCTCGCCGATCAGCGGCATCGCAATGGTCCCGGGGATCTCCAGCGGCGGTATCTCGGGGATGGTGGCCGGGTCGATGACCTCCACCGTGGGGACAATACCGGTATAGGCCGGCATCCGCAGCACATGGATGGTATAGTTTTGCTTGGTCTTGCCGTCCTCGGCGGTGCCGGTAACCGTGAGCACAGTCTCCGCCTCCGTGGCGGACAGCCGCACCTCGCCGGTGCCGGTGATGCCCTGAGCCTTTTCATCCTTTGCCGTGGCGGCGATGGTCACCTGCTTCGTCTCATAGGGGACGTAGGCGATGTAATCCGTCACCGTGGGCGTGAACGCCGGGGACAGCGTGGCCCCCTCCAGCGTCAGGGCGGCGATGGACGCGTCGGTGGAGGGCTTGTAGTTGGGGTCCTGCTGGCGCGTGGCATCGATGGTATAGCTCTTGGTGGCGCCGTTGGCCGCCGTGACCTTGATGGTCACGGTGTTGACGCCCACTGCCAGCTCATTGCCGCTGACAGACACCGTAGCGCTGTTGTCGGCCTTTTTGTAGTTCAGGTCCAGTTTTTCCACTGCGAAGGGCACCGTGCAGGTGTAGTACGTGGTGCTGCTGGAGAAGGACGGGCTCAGCGTGGCGTTGGAGCAGCTCAGCGAACTGAGGTTGCAGTTGCCGCTGGGTGCCGCGCCCACCTTGCCGGACCAGCTGGCGCTGTCCAGACTGGTGTCGCTGTTGCCGTCGGACACCACGATGTTGGAGAACGTGGCGGTCAGGGCGTCGCCCTCCTTGGCGCTGCCGGATACCTTCATTTTGATGGTGACCAGTCCGCCGCTGGAGCTGGACGTGCCGTAAACACTGAACTTGTTGTTGTTGACCACGATGCTCCATCCGCTGACAGAGCAGTTGTAGTTGGTAAAGGACAAATTGCCGCTGTAGCTCAGGTCGGCGGTCAGGCCGTAGACCTTGTTGGGCACGGACAGCGTCAGTGTGACGGTGTCGCCCGCCTGCGGGGCGGCGGTGCCGGTCAGCGTCGCTCCGGCGGCATGGGCCTGCACGGGCAGCAGCGTGACCACCAGCAGCAGCGTCAGCAGCGCGGAGGCCGCGGCGCGGAACAGTTTGTTTTTCATAGGATGTTTCCTCCTCAGCCGATGGTGCGCTGGCCCACGGTGACCTGGGCGGCCTGCACCACGTCGGTGATGGTGACCTTGCCGTCACCGTTGATATCGGCCGCCTTGGCGTAGGCGCCGGACAGGCTGCCGGAGCCCACCACGGACTTCTGCAGCTTGACCACGTCGGTGATGGTGATCTTGCCGTCGCCGCTGACGTCGCCGGTGACCACGATGGTCACGGTGGCGGAGCTGCTGACAGCGGTCATGCCGGTACCCACGAGGCCGGATGTCACCTTGGCGCTACCGCTATAGATGGTGTAGCCCGCACGGTTCATTGCGGAGACAGACGTGCTGGGCGATACGCCGGTCAGATAGTTGCCGGAGGGCTTGGGCGTCTCATTGCCGCCGGTATTCCCGCCGGTGTTGCCGCCCGTGTTCCCACCGGAGTTGGGGCTCTTGGTAAACACGGCGGTGTAGGTGACGTTGCCCGCGGGCATATACGTCATGTTCTCCACGAACCGGTTGCCGCTGCCGTCCACCCAGTGGCTGAAGCTGTACACATAGTTCTTGTCCGCCGCCTTGACGGGGTTGGAGGGTGCGACGATCAGGTCGTTGGCGGAGAGCTGGCGGCTTCTGATCACCTCGCCGTCCACCTTAAAGCTGACGGTATACAGCGTTCCGAACTGGGCGGAAAGCGTGTGGTTCTCCGCTGCCACCATGGAGTTCTCATAGACCTGTCTGCCGTCCTTGGTGAACCAGCCGACAAAGCCCGCACCGGAGACCTCGGGCAGCTTGCCGTAGACGTCGCCCAGCGAATAGGTCTTCGTAGCCACCTGCGTATTGCCGTTCATGAAGGTGACCGTGTACGCTTCCTTGTCAAGGCCGCTGGGCGTGTTGCTGTCCTTGGCGCCTACCGTAAATCCGGTGGACAGCAGCTCCTCTTCCTTGCCGTCACTGCCGGTGCCGCTGATGGTCATCGTGTAGCTGCCCTGTGTCAGTTTGCTGAATGTCGCCTGACTGTCCAGCTCCCACAGATCGAACCAAGTCTTCCCGCTGCCGCTGCCGGTGGCCGTAAAGCCGTCGGAGCTGCCCTGCTTTCTCACCTCCACCACTACGGTACTGATACCCTGCGTGCAGGAGATCACGCCGCGAAGGGGGAAGGAGGAGTTGCCCTCGGTCAGAACATGGGAGATCGTCCCGCCGATACCGTCGCTATCCTTGCAGCCGGGATAGAACAGGCCGGTCAGCGTCCACGCATCTTTACCGGTGGCCTTGTTCAGCGCCCACCGCGCCGCCTTGTCGCTGGCGTCCGTCATCCCCACCGTGTAGGTGGTGACGGTGGTGGTGGGATTGTTTTTCAGGTCCTCGTCGACCATCTCCCCCACGACTTCCACTATAACAGTCTCGATGGATTTCCCGGTCATCGCCTCTGTCAGCAGCAGCAATTCGTCCGCGGTAAAGGACTCCATGATGCGCGCCTCCAGATCGTCCTCTGTTTCTTCCTCACTTTGGGCAAGGCTTTCCAGTTTCTTGATCAACGTGGTTTTGTTTTCCTCCGTTATGTCCTGCATAGCGGAAATGTTCGCCGTGATCTCAGCCATAATGGCCTCGTCGTCTTTGTCCTTGAACTGCTCATCGAACAGGTCGTTCAGCTTCTTTTCCAGCCGCGCGGAAAAGTCCTCCGCCGCTGCATTTGTCTGTCCCGCAGCGGGCGCCTGCGCAATCTCCTTTATCTTCGCGGCAATCAGGTCATCCCTGTTCTGGCCGTCCGCTGTGACATCCGCACTGGTCACCGTCACGGTCACATACTGCTTGGTGCCCACATTCTGCAGGGTGTAGCCGCTGCCGCCGCCAAGGATCCAGAACTGATTATTGCTGGTGGAGGGTGCCTCCAGCACCAGCTTGCCGCCGGAGACGGACAGCCGCTGGCCATCGTCGTTGGTCAGTATGTAGTACCCATTGTTGTAATAGGTCAGCCGCAGCATCATGGCGTCAGCCGCCGCCGTCAGCGTGGAGACGCTCTTTCCGAGGCCGTGGCTCTGTTCGCCGTTGTTATTGTAGAGCAGGGTATACTCTCCCTCGGGGATGTCCGGGTCGGAATGGGTATAGCGCATCACCAGCGCGTCCGCCGGCTCGTTCACGTGCAGGCGGCTATACACCGAGGTCTGCACGCCGCCGCTGTTGATGTTGAAATATGCCATGGAGCGCCCATAAATGCCGTACTTCTTGGCGGTCAGCGTCTCCATGTTGTCCTCGTCCCACTTGCCGTTAGTGTCCAGCTTGCTGCACTCGGCGTAGATGGCGGCGATCAGCTCCGCCTCGCTCTGGTTCTTGAAACCGCCCAGCGCCTTGAAGGCGCGGCAGATGACGCCGGTGGCGCCGCTCATGCCGTCGGTGTTTTTGGTGGAACCATAGGTGGCGCCCACGCCGTGATGGACGCTGCGGCTCCAGAACACGTTTTTCAGCGCGTTGGAGTAGTTGTCAATGTCGAAGCCCTTGTACTGCCCTTCCACATTGGCCACAAGCTGGGTGTACTGGGTCTCTCTCCAGAAATCCGTCTGCGCCTGAGCGAACTCGGTGCGGTTGTTCCGACCGATCTCCTGCCATGTGTTCTTGAAGTTGGAGCCGAAGCCGGGGTAGTACTGGCCGCTGGTGTTGTAGGCGTAGGCGTTGTACAGCCTGTCGCCGAACCCGCGGTAGACGGCGCTGCCGGACTTCTTCAGCCAGTCCATAAAGCTGGTCACCGTCTTCTCCACGAACATATACAGGCCGTAGGACGTGCCGCCGCTGTCGCCGTCCACGTTGGAAATGCGGCCCGGATCCGCGTTGGTGCCCGTCTCGTAATACTGGCTCAGCGAACCGAGATCGATTTCCGTCCACGGTTTGCTGGCAGCCAGCAGTATGGTGGTCAAACAGCTCACCGCCATCACCGCCGCCAGGATCAATGCCATTCCCCGTTTCGTCCTCTTCATGTCGATACACCCTGCCTTATCTCTAAGTTGTATGGGAAGCGCCGGCGGCGGGAAGGCCCTCCGCCGATTTACATAACAATAGTCATGTGTAGTATACCATCGGTCTGCGTCGTTGTCTACCAAAAAAACGAGAAAAACACAAAAAATATGAAAATTTTGTCACCGGCGCCACAAGATTTGGGTGGATTTATGGCGCGAAATGGCGTATAATGGCCGCAGGCTGACAAAAATACGCAAGGAGAAATCAATTTATGTCAACGAATACGAAAAAGAAACACGGCACCGGCGCGGCGGTGGTACTCATCGTGCTGTGCCTGCTGGCGCTGGGCACGCTGGGATATATCATCTGGCGGCAGTTTAATCCCGTGGTGCCGGAGACGGCGGCGGGCTATGTGGCCGCCGCCGGGACCACCGCCCCTGTGTATGACGAAAACGGGACTCAGCTGGGTTCCCTGGTCCGCGGCGCGGAGGTACAGTACGTTGCTGAGGACGCCGAGGGCGGCGCGGACCGCGTCCGCGTGGTCAACGGCGAGGGCTACGCCTATCTGGACGCGGCCAACCTGACCGCGGACTACAGCAGCGCGGTGCTGACGGAGACGGTGTACGCCCTGCGGGGCATGAGCCTGACGGACGAGACGGGCGTGGTCCCCGGCTGCGCCGTGGAAAAGGGCATGGCGCTGACCGTCACCGGCTTTGACGGCCTGGACGAGAACGGCGAGGTCCTGCGCTGGGCCGTCAGCTGTGACCGGGGCGAGGGGTACATCGACGGAGAGAACGTCCGCATGACGGAGGAGGAAGCGCTGGCGCAGTATGACGACGCGCTCTACCAGCGCCACGCCGCGCGGGGCGACGCCTGGGGCGGCGGCGACGCGGCCGACCTGGACTACTACCCCACGGAGAAGCCGGTCTTTACCGACAACGTCATGCCCGACGAGGTGCGGGCCCTGTACCTGAATGGCAGCGCCATTCAGTACGCGGACAGCTATATCCGGCTGGCGGAGGGTACCGGCATCAACGCCTTTGTGGTGGACATCGTGGACGGCACGGCGGTATCCTACGCCTCCCCGGTCATGCAGCAGTACAGCCCGTCCGCCTACGCCGCGGCTCAGGACACTATGGAGGGCTTCAAGGCCAACGTGCAGAAGCTCCGCGACGCCGGCTACTACGTCATCGGCCGCATCACGGTGTTCAATGACGCCCACCTGGCCGCCGACCACCCGGAATACGTCATCTCCGACCTGAACGGCACGCCCCTGAAGATCAGCTCCATGTACTGGCCCAGCGCCTACAACCGCACCGTGTGGCAGTACAAGGTGGAGCTGGCTCTGGAGGCCGCCGCTCTGGGCTTCAACGAGATCCAGTTCGACTACATCCGCTTCCCCGACGGCGCGTATAAGTACGAGCAGGCCGGTACCATCGACTACAAAAACACCTACGGTGAGAGCAAGGCACAGGCGGTCCAGCGGTTTCTGATCTACGCCGCCGAGCGGCTGCATGACGCCGGGTACTACATCTCCGGCGACGTATTCGGCGAGTGCGCCAACGCCTACGTCACCGCCTGCGGCCAGTACTGGCCGGCCATCAGTTCCGTGGTGGACGCCATCTCCGGTATGCCCTACCCGGACCATTACAGCGCCCAGGGGGACTATAAGCCCTGGGAGCACCCCTATACCACGGTCCACAACTTCGGCGAGAGCGCCATGGCCCGCCAGAGCGAGACGGCCTCCCCCGGCGCGGTACGCACATGGATACAGTGCTACAACGCCATCCGCGAGCCGTATAACCACTACGGCGCAGCGGAGCTGGCCGATGAGGTCCGGGCCCTCCGCGACGCCGGGTGCACCGGCGGCTTTATGACCTGGAACGGCGCGTCCGACATCGACAAATACGCCGAGGTCATCTCCGCCCTGAGCTGATATGAACGCAAAAAAGAAAGCCCGCATGGGCTTTCTTTTTTGCTTATTGCGCTTCCATGGCCTTCTGGGCAAAGCTGTTGTCCACCAGCTTGTCGAAATCCACCCACTGGTCCTTCTCCAGCTCGCCGGCCTCAGTCATCACCGTCTCCAGCCGTTCCAGCGCCGACCGCGCCATCATGGGCCCCGCGTTCCATGCATCGATCTGCCGGTGCCGGGCGGTAACGGCCTCCAGCGTGTCGATGTCCGTATCCGGGAACTGGTCGATGATGGCCTCCGCCACCTCCCGGTCTGTGTGGTCCACGATCCACTGCTGCGCCCGGGCGATGGCGTTGGCAAAGCCCTGAATGACCTCCGGATGCGCCGTCATATAGCTCTGGCTGGCGAAATAGGCGGTGTAGGGGATCTCCCCGGACTCCTCGCCGATGGAGCAGAGGATATACCCGTGTCCGGCGCGCTCTACCTCCGTGGCGGTGGGCTCAAACAGCGTCACATAGTCCCCCTGTCCGCCGGTGAAGGCCCCGGCCATCATGTTGAACTGCACCGAGGTGTCCACCACCGCGTCCTCCTGGGGTACGATGCCGTGCTGCTTGAGGACGTATTCCAGCGTCATCTCCGGCACGCCGCCCTTGCGCCCGCCGATGATGGTCTTGCCCTTCAGGTCGTTCCAGTCGAAGGCCTCGTCACTGCGGCCCACCAGGAACGAGCCGTCCCGCTTGGTCAGCTGGGCGAAGATCACCGGCAGATCATCTTTGCCCTGCGCGTGGATATAGATGCAGCTCTCCGGCCCGGCCAGGCCGATGTCCGCGCCGCCGGATACCACGGCGGTCATCACCTTGTCGGCGCCGCCGCCGTTGCTCAGTTCAATGTCCAGCCCCTCGTCGGCGAAGAACCCCTGGCTCATAGCCACGTACTGCGGTGCGTAGAACACCGAGTGCGTCACCTCGCTGAGCCGGACCGTGACATTTTTCGCCTCCGTGCCGGCGGTATCGCCGGTATCGGTCCCCGCGCCGCAGCCGGTCAGCAGGCTGAGCGACAGCAGCGCGGCCATACAAATGCAGATAAGTTGTTTTTTCATGCACGTACCCCCCATAGATGATTTAAGAATGCTTCCGCCCGCAGCACCAGCAGGTACATCCCCACTGCCGCCAGCCCCAGCACCAGCACGCTGGCCATGACCAGGTCCATGTTGAATACCTGGGAGCCGTAGACGATGAGATACCCCAGCCCGGCCCGGGACACCAGGAACTCGCCCATGATGACGCCCACCCACGAGAGTCCCACATTCACCTTCAGCGTGGAGAACAGCGTGGGACAGTTGGCCGGGAACACCAGCAGCCACAGGATCTGGCGCTTGTCAGCGCCCAGCGTCCGCATCAGCCGCAGCTTCTCCGGGTCGGTGGTGCGGAAGCCGGTGTACATACTCAGGATGGTGACGATGAGTGAAATGGCCAGCGTCATGGTGACGATGGCCCCCATGCCCGCGCCCATCCACACGATGAAGATGGGCCCCAGGGCTGTTTTCGGCAGTGCGTTCAGCACCACCAGGTACGGGTCCAGAATGCGGGCGGCGGTGTCCGACCACCACATGGCCACGGCGACGGCCGTGCCCAGCACTGTCCCGGCGGTAAAGCCCAGCACCGTCTCGCCGATGGACACCGCCGCGTGGTGCCACAGCTCGCCGGAGGCGCACAGCCGCCACAGGGTCTGCACCATGCGGCTGGGACTGCTGACCAGAAAGCCGTCGGACAGCCCCAGCCGGCAGCTGAGCTCCCACACGGCAAACAGCCCCGCCACCAGCGCGATCTGCCAGATACGCACCCGGCGCTTTTCGCGGCGCACGGTCCTCAGGTACGCCGCACGGCGGGGCGAAGGCGCTTTCTCAGGCATGAACGTCCAGCTCCTTCCATATGGCGTTGAAGTACCGGTGAAATTCCGGCGTGTCCCGGCGCTCCAGCGGCGGCAGACCACGCAGCGCACCCATGTCCATCTCCGCCTTCACCACGGCGGGGCGGCGGGACAGTACCACCACCCGGTCGGACATACTCACCGCCTCAGCGATGTCATGGGTGACCAGCAGGGCCGTTTTGCCCTCCTGCTGCAATATGCGCCAGATATCCGCCGATACCGCCAGCCGTGTCTGGTAGTCCAGGGCGGAAAAGGGCTCATCCAGCAGCAATATCTCCGGCTCAGTGGCCAGGGTCCGGATCAGGGCGCAGCGCTGGCGCATACCGCCGGAGAGCTGGCAGGGCCGCTTTTTGGCAAAGGACGCCAGCCCATAGCGCTCCAGCAGCCGGGACACGTGTGCATAGGCCGCCGGGTCCTTCTCACCACGGACCGTCAGCCCCAGCGTCACGTTGTCCCATATATTCCGCCACTCGAAAAGCTGGTCCCGCTGGGGCATAAAGCCGATCTTTGGCGATGTGCCCTGTACCGTCCGGCCGTCGATCTCGATAGCGCCGCCGCTGAGGGGCTCCAGACCGGCAATGGCGCTGAGCAGGGTGGATTTGCCGCAGCCGGAGGGCCCCACTAAACTGACGAACGCGCCCTCCTCCACCGTGAAGGACACGTCCCGTACCGCCTCCACCTCGCCGTCCGGGGCTTGATAGCAGGCGGCGGCATGACGGAGCGTAATGCTCATATCCTATGTGACCTCCTGTCGGGAATGATGGGAGACTTCTCTCCGTGGTCATTCTACGCAGGAGGGACCCGCGGGGTGCCCTACGGCAGCAGATACGGTGCCAGCAGCGCCGCCAGTCCCGCTGACAGCGCCGCCTGCACCGCCTTGGCCGGCACATACAGCCGCAGGGAGATGCCGCTGCCCGCCGTCACCGCCGCCGTCTGGCAGTGGACGCTGAGCCCGCCCCAGCCCAGCAGCGCCGCCGCGGTGACGAAACCCCGGCGGTCCGGCGTCAGGCGCAGGATGCCGTTGGTCAGCTCCAGCACCCCCGCCGCCAGCGGCGGCAGGGGACCGATGAGCCCCTCCGCCAGACGCAGCAGCACCAGAAAGAACACCACGAACCCGCACACCCGGGCCATGGCGGACACCGCCCCCTCCACCGCCCGGAGAAACTGCCCCGTCAGTCCGGTTTGCGGCGGCACAGGCCGTTTCGGCATGGCGGTGACGGGCAGCGGGCGGCGGCAGAACAGCAGGCCCGTCAGCAGCGCGGCGGTACAGTGCAGCAGATACAGCCAGGCTCCCGTCCGGGCGCTGCCGAATACCGACACCCCGGCCACGCCGATGGCAAAGGCCGGGCCGGCGTTGTTACAGAACGTCAGCAGCCGCGCCCCCTCGGCAGGGGACAGCTCTCCCCGGCGCACCAGCTCCGCCGCCGTCCGCGCCCCCACAGGATAGCCGCCCACCAGCCCCAGCAGCAGGGCGGCGCACCCCGCACCGCCGCAGCGGAACAGCCGCCCGAAGGGGCGTGCCAGCGCCCGGCCTGCCGCCTCCGCTGCCCCCAGCGCCACCAGCAGGGACGAGACGGCGAAAAACGGGAACAGCGCCGGTACCACCGACGTCAGACACAGCTGTACGCCGTCCCGCACCGCCTGGGCCGCCGTCTCCGCCTGCCGCAGCAGCAGTATCGCCAGTGCCCCGCTGCCCAGCAGTGCCAACACACGCTTTATCATCACCATCACCGGTCCCCAGCCTATGCGCGCCGCCGCCGGGAAATACCCCGCCCCGGACAGGCAAGTTCCGGTGCGTCCGCGCATAGCGTTCTGTATCATCCGCAGGGAGGTGACGGTGTGGCGGGACTGAAAAAGAAGCTGGCCCAGGTGGGCCAGGAGGCGCTGGAGCGCCTGGAGCTGCCGGTGAACATCGCCGCCGGCGTGGCCCGGATCGAGCTGCTGGGCAACCGGGAGCTGTATATGGACCGGCACCGGGGCGTGCTGGCCTACACCACCGAGGCGGTGGACGTCAACGGCGGCGGCGTGGTGGTCCGCGTCCGGGGCCAGGACCTGCAGCTGCTGGTGATGACGGGGCAGGAGCTGCGGATCACCGGAAAAATATCCGGCATCGAACTGGTGGAGTAAGGGGGGCGCCGTGTACCGTAAAGCAGTGAATTATCTCCGCGGTCAGGCGGTGGCTGAGGTGGTCTGTACCGCGCCGGAACGCGTGGTGAACCTGTGCGCCGCCCACGGCATTCCCTTCTGGGACCTGACTTGGCTGACGGAGACATCCTTCCGCGTGACCACCACCCTGTCCGGCGCGCGGCGCCTGGCCGAGGTGACGGCGGACATCGGCGCACAGGTGACCGTGTGCCGAAAGTCCGGCGCGCCGGAGCTGTGGCGGCGGTGCAGGCACCGGTATGTGCTGCTGGCGGCGGCGCTGGTGCTGCCGCTGCTGCTGGCGGTGGGCAGTGCCTTCATCTGGGACTTCGAGGTCACCGGCAACGACACCGTCCCCACGGAAAGCGTATTGCAGGCACTGGAACGATGCGGCGTGCGCGTGGGCACGCGCGGCGTGGGCCTGGACCAGGACGAGCTGCGGAACCGGGTGCTGCCGCTGCTGCCGGACGTGGTGTATCTGGCGGTGAACGTCAAGGGCTGCACCGCCCACGTGCAGGTGGTGGAGCGCGTCCGCCCGCCGCATCTCTACCGGGACAGCGACGTGCAGAACATCGTGGCGGCCAGAGACGGGCTCATCACGAAGATCGAGGCGCTGGACGGGGTGACCTGCGCGGCGGTGGGCGAAACGGTGCAGGCGGGGCAGGTGCTGCTGTCCGGGGTGGCTGACTCGCCCCGGGGCTGCCGGTATATGCGGGCCACCGGGCGGATCTGGGCCCGGACATGGTACGAGTGGACGGTGCCCGTACCTCTGGAGACGGTGCTGAAGGACGGCACGGAGCCCGTGAAGACCCGCACCCATACCGCGCTGGACCTCGGACGGCACCGAATTGCGCTGCCTGCGGGGGACAGCATATTGCAGGGCCGGGAAAACTGTGATAAAATAATACGATACCGTGGCGTGCAGCTGCCCTTCGGGCTGCGCCTGCCGGTAACGCTGGTAACAGAGACGGTGGCCGAGCGCGCGGTGTACGACGGTGAACGTCCGGAGGATGAGGCCCGCGCCGAGGGACAAAAGCAGCTGGAGGCCCAGTTGGCGCAGACCATCGGAGACGATGGCCGTGTTCTGAAAGCGGACGTATCCGCCCGGCGGCAGGGCGCGTACCTTATGGTGACGCTGCGGGCGGAGTGCGAAGAACAGATCGGCGTGGACGCGCCGCTGACTATAACAAGCGATACAGGGAGGTAAACCCAAAACATGGAACAACGTATCGGTATTGAACGCATGGAGGAGGCCGTCAATCTTTTCGGCTCCTTCGACGAGAATATCCGGCTCCTGGAGGCGGAATTTCAGGTGCAGGCGGTGAACCGCGGCGGCGAGATCGTCGTGTCCGGCGAGCCGGAAAACGTGATGCTGGCGGTGAAGGCGGTGCAGGCGCTGCTGACCCTGTCCAATAAGGGCGAGACGATCACCGACCAGCATGTGCGCTACGTCATCGGGCTGGTGCGCTCCGGTCAGGCCGAGCGCATCAGCGAGCTGACCCAGGACGTGATCTGCATCACCAGCAAGGGCAGGCCCGTCAAGCCCAAGACCATCGGCCAGAAGGAGTACGTCAACGCCATCCTGAAGCAGACCGTCACCATCGGCGTGGGTCCTGCCGGCACCGGCAAGACGTACCTGGCGGTGGCGGCGGCGGTGGCCGCCTTCCGGGACAAGCAGGTGAACCGCATCATCCTCACCCGTCCGGCGGTGGAGGCCGGCGAACGGCTGGGCTTCCTGCCCGGCGACCTGCAGTCGAAGGTGGACCCCTATCTGCGCCCGCTGTACGACGCCCTGTTCGATATGCTGGGGGCGGAGACATACCAGAAGTATCTGGAGCGCGGCAACATCGAGGTGGCGCCCCTGGCCTATATGCGCGGGCGGACGCTGGACGACAGCTTTATCATTCTGGACGAGGCCCAGAACACCAGCCGCGAGCAGATGAAGATGTTTCTCACCCGCATGGGCTTCGGCTCCAAGGTGGTCATCACCGGCGACGTGACCCAGATCGACCTGCCCACCGACAAGGTCAGCGGCCTGAAGGAGGCCATGAAGGTCCTGCGGGACGTGGAGGGCGTGGCCATATGCAGGCTCACCAAGGAGGACGTGGTGCGCCATGTGATGGTGCAGCGCATCATCGAGGCCTACGCCAAATTTGAGGAGAAAAAGAAATGAAGCGACACTATATCCCGGTGACCGCCGATGTCCCCGGTGTCAGCGAGGACACACGCAGCTTTCTCCGCAGGGTCATCCGCACAGCGCTGGCCGAGCAAGGGGTGGACTTCCCCTGCGAGGTGGATGTGCTGGTGACCGGCGACGTGGGCATCCACACCATCAACCTGGAGATGCGTGGGGTGGACCGCCCTACGGACGTGCTGAGTTTTCCGGAGTTTGAACTGACTCCCGGCGAGCTGCCCGGCGCGGAGGACGCCGACCCCGGCACCGGCTATGTGCCCCTGGGGGACATGGTCATCTCTCTGGAGCGCGTGAAGGCGCAGGCGAAGGAATACGGCCACGCCAACCGCCGGGAGTTGGCCTATCTGGCGGTACACTCCGTGCTGCACCTGCTGGGCTACGACCACCTGGACGAGGGTCCCATGAAGGCCCAGATGCGCGAAAGAGAAGAGGCCATCATGTCCGTGCTGGGCCTGGAACGAAAATAACGCTGCACGAAAATTGCTCAAACGAAAGAAAGTTGAGGATCACCTATGAACATCACAAAAACCGCAATGATCACCGTGTGCGGACGGCCCAACGTGGGCAAGTCCAGCCTGACCAACGCCCTGGTGGGCGAGAAGATCGCCATTGTTTCGGACAAGCCCCAGACCACCCGCAACCGCATTTACGGCGTGGTGAACCGGGGCGATACCCAGTATGTGCTGCTGGACACGCCGGGCCTGCACAAGCCCCGTTCCCGGCTGGGGGACTATATGGTCAAGGTGGTGCGGGAGAGCCTCAGCGACGTGGAGTGCGCGCTGCTGCTGGTGGAGCCCATCCCCCATGTGGGCGAGCCGGAGAAGGTCCTTTTGCAGCGCATCCGGGAGGAGCAGCTGCCCTGCGTGCTGTGCATCAACAAGATCGACACGGTAGAGAAAAAGGAGGCCCTGCTGGAGGTCATCGCGGCGTACAGCGCGGCCTATGACGGCTTTGATGCCATCATTCCCATCTCCGCCCGGACCGGCGACGGCCTGGATGAGCTGATGCGGCAGCTGTCCCAATACGCCCAGGAGGGCCCCCAGCTGTTCCCCGACGGCATGACCACCGACCAGGCGGACAGCCAGGTGTGCGCGGAGATCGTCCGGGAGAAGATGCTGCGCTGCCTTGACAAGGAGATCCCCCACGGCACGGCGGTGGAGGTGACGAAGTTCTCCGAACGGGAGGACACGGGCATCATCGACCTGGACGTGACCATCTACTGCGAGAAGGCCAGCCACAAGGGCATCATCATCGGCAGAGGCGGCGAAATGCTCAAGCGCATCAGCTCCGCGGCCCGTCGGGATATTGAGAAATTCATGGGCACGAAGGTGTACATGGAGACGTGGGTGAAGGTCAAGGAAAACTGGCGGGATAATCCGAATTTCATCAGAAGTCAGGGCTACAACGAGGAATAACATCAACAAATTTCCAGCCATAAAACCGGCGAAAGCTCCCATGCTAACGACATGGAGGTGTTCGCGTGGACTACTGGGAATTATTTTTGGACACCGGCGCGCCGGAGGCGTATCTGCTGTACCGCGGGGCCCAGGAGGCTGTATGCAAAGTGGAAAGACCGTGACCGGCGGCGTGGTGCTGCGGGTCACAGACACAAAGGAGACAGATCGGATATTGACGGTGCTGACGGCGGACCGGGGGAAGATACCCCTGATCGCCCGGGGTGCGCGGCGAAAGAACAGCCGCCTGGCGGCGGCCTGCCAGATTCCGGCCTATTCCGAGCTGACCATTTTCAAGCGGGGCAGCTGGTATATGCTGGATGAGGCGTCGCCCATCGAGCTGTTCGACGGGCTGGGCCGGGACATCGAGCTGCTGGCGCTGGCGGCGTGGTTCTGTGAGCTGACGGAGGCGGTGTGCGCCGAGGAGACGCCCTGCCCTGAGATACTGTCGCTGCTGCTGAACGCCCTGTACGCCCTGTGCCGCACGGGGAAGGACCCGCGGCTGGTGAAGGCGGCGTTCCAGTTCCGACTGATGGCGCTCTCGGGCTTTGAGCCGCTGGCGGAGGAATGCGCCGTGTGCGGAACGGCTCAGCCGGAGGGACCGGTGCTGGACATCTCCGGCGGATTTGTGGCGTGCGGAACGTGCAGGGGCCCGGAGCACAGCTTCCGGCTGCCGCTGACCGAGGCTGGTCTGGCGGCGCTGCGGCACGTGCTGTACGCGGACCCCAGGCGGCTGTACAGCTTTACGCTGGAGCCGAATGCCCTGCGGGCGCTGGATCAGGCGGGCGAGGCGTTTATCGCCGCCCAGCTGGAGCGCGGGTTCCGGACGCTGGACTATTACAAGGCCCTGTTGGGATAACAGGAGGACATACATACATGAGCGAGTTATTTGAGAAATCTATCCGCACACTGGAGCTGCCGGCGGTGCTGGAGCTGCTGGCGCGCCATGCGGTCAGCGACGAGGCCAAGGCCCGGTGCCTGCGGCTGCGTCCTGCCACAGACGCGGCGGCGGTGGAGCACCTGCTGGATGAGACGGACGCGGCCAAGACGCGGCTGGGCCTGCACGGCAGTCCGTCCTTTGCGGGCGTGAAGGACGTATCCCAGGCACTGGACCGGGCGGACCACGGCGGCGTGCTGAACACCCGGGAACTGCTGGATGTGGCCGGCGTGCTGACCGCTGCGCGGCGGGTCAGCGACTATGACGCGGAGCGTCAGGGGGAGGCCACGGCCATCGACCGGCTATTCTCTGCCCTTCATGTGAACCGCTATCTGGAGGATAAAATACGCGGCGCCATACTGGACGAAGAGACCATCGCCGACACCGCCAGCCCGGAGCTGGCGGACATACGGCGGAATATGCGCGCTGCGGCCAGCAAGGGACGGCAGATCCTGCAGCGGATCATCTCGTCGCCCTCCTACGCCAAGGTGCTGCAGGAGGCGCTGATCACCCAGCGGGACGGGCGGTTCGTGGTGCCGGTAAAGGCGGAGTGCAAGGGCAGTCTGCCGGGTCTGGTACACGACATCTCATCCTCCGGGGCCACGCTGTTCGTGGAACCCATGGGCGTGGTGCAGGCCAATAATGAATTGAAGGAATTGCAGGCCCGTGAGGAAAAGGAGATCGACCGGGTGCTGCGTATACTGTCCGGCGAGTGCGCGGCGCAGCGGGAGAACATCCTGTACGACTACGACCTGCTGGTGCAGCTGGACACCATTTTCGCCCGGGCACAGCTGAGCTATGCCATGGACGCGGGGCGTCCGCTGGTGCGGAAGCGGGGCGGCATCGACCTGAAGCGGGCACGGCATCCCCTGCTGGACCCGGCCAAAGCGGTGCCGGTGACGGTGGCGCTGGGCGGTGCGTATGACACGCTGGTCATCACCGGCCCCAACACCGGCGGCAAGACCGTGACGCTGAAAACCCTGGGGCTGCTGTGCCTGATGGCCCAATGCGGCCTGCACATCCCCGCCGGCGACCAGAGCGCCGTGCAGGTGTTCGACCGGGTACTGGCGGACGTGGGCGACGAGCAGAGCATCGAGCAGAGCCTGTCCACCTTCTCGGCGCATATGGCCAACACAGTGGAGATACTGAAGCTGGCGGATGAGAAGAGCCTGATCCTGTTCGACGAGCTGGGGGCGGGCACCGACCCGGTGGAGGGCGCGGCGCTGGCCATCGCCATCATTCAGGACGTGCGGCGCAAGGGTGCGCTGACGGCGGCCACCACCCATTACGCGGAGCTGAAGACCTTTGCCATGACCACGGCGGGGGTGGAGAACGCCAGCTGTGAGTTCGATGTGCAGACGCTGCGGCCTACCTACCGGCTGCTCATCGGCATACCGGGCAAGTCCAACGCCTTTGCCATCTCCCGGCGGCTGGGGCTGGACGAGAGCGTCATCGAGGACGCCAAGGCCCAGATGGACAGTGAATCCGTGCGGTTCGAGGACGTGCTGACCCAACTGGAGGAGAAGCGCCAGCGGCTGGAGAAAGCCCAGGGCGAGGCGGACCGGCTGTGGCGCCAGCGTGAGGAGGACGCGCGGAAGGCGCGGACCTTCCGTGAGCAGATGGAGAAGGCCAAGGACAACGCCCGGACCAAGGGCGAGGCCGAGGCGCGGCGCATCGTGCAGCAGGCCCAGCGGCAGGCGGACCAGGTGTTCGCCGAGCTGGACGAGCTGCGGAAACAGCAGCAGCGGTCGGACTATCAGGCCGTGAATGACCGGAAAAGCGATATACGCCGCCGCCTGAACGAGGCGGAGACGGCGCTGCACCAACGGGACGAGGATACAGAGCCGGTACCCGCGCCCAGCCGGCCCATCGCCGTGGGCGACACGGTGGAGCTGGCCGGTGTGCGGACCGGCGCCGCGGTGCTGGCGGTCAACGGTGACGGCACGCTGCTCCTGCAGGCGGGCAAGATGAAGATGACCGTCAAGGCCGCGCAGGTGCGCCTGCTGGAAACGGCGGAGGAGATCGAGAAGAAGAAAAAGCAGTCCGCCGCCGCGCAGCAGCGCAGCGGACCGGCGGTGTCCATCAACACCGGGGCGCGGGCGTCCGCCGAGCTGGACATCCGGGGCCTGGAGACGCTGGAGGCCGAAAGCGTGGTGGAGAACTACCTGGACGCGGCATCCCGGTCCAAGCTGGGCACCGTGACCATCATCCACGGCAAGGGCACCGGCGCGCTGCGCGCCGCCGTGCACCAGCTGCTGAAGAAAAACAAACAGGTCAAGTCCTTCCGCCTGGGCCGATACGGCGAGGGCGAGGCCGGCGTGACCGTGGTAGAGCTGAAATGAACAACACCCTCCTGCGCCGGCAGGAGGGTGCTGCTTTTTCAGCGGGAGATAAAAAGGGCCGGCCGAGCCGGTCCCTTTTATGTATCACAGCTGCTTGATGAAGCAGCGGCGGCGCTTATGCTGTTCGGTCTGAAAATCCTTCCACTGGGACTGGACCTTGTCGTTCAGCTCCAGCATGGGGCCGGTCTCGGCCTGCTTGATGCCCAGCTTGTGGCAGCCTTTCATGGCCTTGCTGAGGATAATGGCGTTGACACCCTTTTTCTGGTAGTCCGGGTGGACGGCGATGAGCAGCAGGTCCACGGTGTCGTTCCTGCGGAAGGCCTTGAGAACGTCGATCCAGCCGGTGGGCATAAGGCGGCCCCGGTGCTTCTGCAGGGCGGAGGCCAGGCTTGGCGCACCTACGCCGAAGGCCACCATGCGGTCGTTTTCATCCATGACGAAGCAGGTGGTGTTGGGATTGATGAGGGCCGCGAACTTGGCGGAGTACTTTTTGATCTGGCGGTCAGAGAGATCCACAGTGCCGTACAGCGGCGCGTAGGCCAGGTTGACCAGCTCGAAAAACGGCTTGAGCAGGGGCAGATAGGACAGACGGCTCCTGGCCTCGTGAATGTGCAGGCGGTGGCGCTTGAGAACGAAGTCGGAGATCTTCTCCCAGCGTTGTATGGTGGCCTCGTCCTCCGGGACGGTGATAAGCTCCTCGATCCAGTCCACGTCCTTCACATAGCCCAGGGCGGCCATGTGGTCGATGTAGTAGGGATAGTTGTAGTATGTGAAAAAGCAGCTGCGGCGGTCAAAGCCCTCCACCAGCATACCCTCGCGGTCCATGTCGGTGAAGCCGAGGGGACCGTGAACGGCGGTGCAGTCCAGCTCCTTCGCCCAGGCCTCCACCGTGCGGAACAGGGCGGAGGAGACCTCCGGGTCGTCAATGAAATCCACCTGGGTAAAGCGCAGGCGGTTGGCACCCCACTTGTCGTTGGCCTTGCGGGAGTGGATGGCACCGATGCGGCCCACGATCTCCCCGTTGCGCATGGCCAGCCAGCAGCGGGCGTCGCAGTATTCAAAGGCGGGGTTCTTGCTGCGGTCCCAATCGGAGAGATCGTCGCCATAGGTGGCGGGGACGAACTGGGGCACGTCTTTATACAGCTCGTTGGGGTAGTCCACGAACCGGCGCAGCTGGGCTTTGTCAGTTACTTCTATAATGGAGACCATTTAGTATACCTCCTGTATCATGCAAACACACATATAGTGTACGACATTATTTCACAAAAAGCAAGGATAGTGACATTAAGAACACATTAACTTTACCCCAATGTTACCCACTGCAAAAAATCAGAAAAAACGTTTGACAAACCGGACAGGCAGGTGTACAATACAGTTGAGCACGAATAGAGTCACCCCCCTCTGTCCGTGCCACCCCCCTGTCGGGTATTCCCCCTTTTACCCGACAACACACCACCACAGGGAGCGCTACGGCGCTCCTTGTGGCCGTCTTGGGGAGGGAGAAAGAGCAGCCGAAAGGCTGCTCTTTCTTCATTTCCGGGGGAATATCTGCCCCATGCCGCCGGGCAAACGGCGCGGAGACAGCAGAGAGCAGCGGCGCCGGAACATCGTTCCGGCGCCGCTGCTTATTGCCGGCATTTCAAGCGCGGAGAGGGTGCCCTGCTTCAGTTCAGAGTGCCGTCCTTTTGCCGGAACAGGGCCTGTACCCGGCGGCGGAGCACGGCGTGCTCCGGCCGGGTCAGCAGCGGGTCGCCGGCCAGCAGCTGCTGCGCGGCATCCCGGGCCTCGGCCAGCAGGGGCATATCGCAGCTGAGATCAGCGGCCTTCAGCGTGGGCAGGCCGTGCTGGCGGCTGCCGAAGAAGTCGCCGGGGCCCCGGAGCTTCAGGTCCTCCTCGGCAATGCGGAAGCCGTCGTTCGTCTGGGTCAGGGCCTTCAGCCGCCGTTTCGTGTCGTCGTTCTGTACGTCGCTGAGCAGAACACAGTAGCTCTTGGCCTGGCCGCGGCCCACCCGGCCGCGCAACTGGTGCAGCTGGCTCAGGCCGAAGCGGTCGGCGTTCTCCACCACCATCAGCGTGGCGTTGGGCACATCCACGCCCACCTCCACCACGGTGGTGGAGACCAAGATATCGCTCTCCCCGGCGGCGAAGGCGGCCATGACCTTTTCCTTCTCCTTTGGCTTCATACGGCCGTGGAGCACGGCTATCCGCAGCTCGGGGAAGGTATCCTCCTGCAGTGCCTTGGCGTAGGCCGTCACGGCCTTGCGCTCATCGGGCAGAGCGTCATCCTCGCCCACCAGCGGGCAGACGATGAACACCTGATGGCCCTCCTGCACCTGCTTGCGGATAAAGCCGTTGAGCCGCGCCCGGTATTTTTCACCAAGCGCGAAGGTCTCCACTGTCTGCCGTCCCGGCGGCAGCTCATCGATCACGGACACATCCAGATCGCCGTAGATGATAAGAGCCAGCGTCCGGGGGATCGGGGTGGCGGACAGCACCAACGTGTGTGGGGCGGCGCTCTTGTGGGACAGGGCGGAGCGCTGTTCTACGCCGAAGCGATGCTGTTCATCGGTGATCACCAGACCCAGGCGCGCATACTGCACGTCCGCCGTCAGCAGGGCGTGTGTACCGATGCACAGTGTGATATCCCCGCTTTGCAGGCCGGCCAGAATGGCGCGGCGCTCCCTGGCGGGGGTGGAGCCGGTGAGCAGAGCGCACGGCAGGCCGAAGCGGGCGAACAGCGGGGCCAGATTTTCGTAATGCTGGCGTGCCAGTATTTCCGTGGGGGCCATCAGGGCCGACTGCCAGCCGCTTTGGGCGGCGAACCACACGCAGGCGGCGGCCACCATGGTCTTGCCGCTGCCCACATCGCCCTGGCACAGGCGGTTCATGGGCCGGCCGGAGGTCATATCGCCTACGGCGTCCGCGATAGCCCGCCGCTGGGCGGCGGTGAGGGCAAAGGGCAGGGCGGCATAGAAGGGCGCCATGTCCGCCGCTTGACAGGGCAGGCCGGCCACCGTCTCCCGCCGCTGCCGCAGCAGAGACAGACCGCAGCTCAGAAGGAACAGCTCCTCAAATACCAGACGCCGCCGCGCGGTGTTCAGCGCCTCCTCCGAGGCGGGGAAGTGGATGTTCTCGTAGGCAAACCCGGCATAGCACAGATGGTGCGCCTGCCGGATTCCGTCCGGCAGCACATCTTCCGGCAGGTCGCGGCACTGGTCCAGCCCCTGGCGTACGGCCTTGGCCACCATAGTCTGTGTCAGCCCCGCCGTCAGGGGATAAATGGGCATGATGCGGCCGGTGAGCAGCTGCTTCCCCTCCGTCTCCAGCAGGGGATTGACCATGCGGCGGCGCACACCGCCGCCCTCGACCTTGCCGTAGAAGATGTATGTCTCTCCCGGATGCAGGACATTTTTGCGGTATTCCTGGTGGAAGAAGGATACATCCAGCACGCCGCCCTCGTCCACAGCCCGTACCTGCACCAGCGTCTGACCACCGCGGATACGGGCGGCGGTGGGGGGCTGGGCGATCATGGCCTTGCAGCAGGCGTACTCCCCCTCCGGTAGGTCCCGGATGGGGTAGAGCTGCGAACGGTCCTCCCAGCGGCGGGGATAGTAGGCGATCAGGTCGCCCAGTGTGAAAACGCCCAGCTTTTCAAAAGCCTTGGCCCGGGTCTCGCCCACGCCTTTGATATAGCGGATATCGGTATTGAGATCGGCCATGGGTGCCCCTCCTTTGCGGTTTTATACATTGTACCACAGCCGCGGGGCAAAGACAAACGAAAAACCGGGGCGGCAGCGCCGTCCCGGTTTTGTATCTCATTCGTGCTCGGCCAGATAGCGGGCCACATACACGCCGCTGGCGCTGGCGTGGGACAGGGAGTGGGTGACGCCGCTGCCGTCGCCGATGACGAACAGGCCCTTGTGCGGCGTCTCCAGATTTCTATCCAGTGCCACCTCCATGTTGTAGAACTTCACCTCCACGCCGTAGAGCAGCGTGTCGTCGCTGGCGGTGCCGGGGGCGATCTTGTCCAGGGCGTAGAGCATTTCGATGATGCCGTCCAGGATACGCTTGGGCATCACCAGGCTCAAATCGCCGGGTGTGGCGGCCAGCGTGGGGGTCATGAAGCCCTTTTCGATGCGCTTGGGGGTGCTGCGCTGGCCGCGGATCAGGTCGCCGAACCGCTGGACCATCACGCCGCCGCCCAGCATATTGCTCAGGCGCGCGATGCTCTCGCCGTAGCCGTTGCTGTCCCGGAACGGCTCGGTGAAGTGTTTGGATACCAGCAGGGCGAAGTTGGTGTTCTCCGTGTGCATGGCGGGGTCCTCATAGCTGTGGCCGTTGACGGTGACGATGCCGTTGGTGTTCTCGTTGACCACCGCGCCTCTGGGGTTCATGCAGAACGTGCGCACCTTGTCCTGATACTTCTCGGTCTTATAGACGATCTTGCTTTCATAGAGCTCATCGGTGATGGGGGCAAACACCTCGGCGGGCAGCTCCACCCGCACGCCGATATCCACACGGTTGGACTTGGTGGGGATATCCAGCGACTGGCAGACGGACTCCATCCACTTGCTGCCGCTGCGGCCCACAGAGATGATGCACTTGCGTCCCGTGAACACGCCCTTGTCCGTTTCGGCCTCGTAGGCGCCATCTTCGGTGATGGACAGCGCCTTTACCGGGGTGAGGAAGTGGAAATCTACATGATCCTTCAGCTTGGCGTACAGGTTCTCAAGGACCTTGTAGTTGATGTCCGTGCCCAGGTGCCGCACGGAGGCGTCCAGCAGGTGCAGATTGTTTTGCAGGCACAAGCGCTTGAAGCCGCTGTCGGCGGTGGAGTAGAGCTTCGTCCCCGCGCCGCCGCAGGCCACGTTGATGTCGTCCACGTAGTGCATCAGCTCCATGGCCTTCTGCTTGCCGATGTATTCGTACAGTGTGCCTCCGAACTCGTTGGTCAGGTTATATTTGCCGTCGGAAAATGCGCCGGCGCCGCCGAAGCCGTTCATAATGGCGCAGGTCTTGCAGTGAATGCAGGACTTCACCTTGTCGCCGTCGATGGGACAGTGCCGCTTTTCCAGCGGGTTGCCGGCCTCCAGCACAGCCACCTTCCACTCCGGCCTGCGCTGCATCAATTCATAGGCGGAAAAAATACCGCCGGGGCCGGCGCCAATAATGATCACATCATAAGTCATGGAGATACCTCCTTATATTTTATCCGCAGAATATTATAACAAGGAAACGGAAACTTGCAACCCGCAATTTCTTATGGCAGGTATATCAAAATGTAATTTCACTTTTCTTATCGTAAAGCGCTGGTGTTTCGGTTTATCCTGTGCTACAATAGAAAAAATCACACAGGAGGACGCCGCCATGAGCTACGCAGACCGCATATTCAAGGAAAACTGCCGGGAGATCCTTACCCACGGCGTATGGGATACCGACCAAAACGTGCGCCCCCACTGGGAGGACGGTACGCCCGCCCACACCGTCAAAAAATTCGGCATCGTAAATCGTTACAACCTGCGCCAGGAGTTCCCCATCCTCACCATCCGCCGAACGTACTTCAAGACCTGTATCGACGAGCTGCTGTGGATATGGCAGCAGAAGTCCAACAACATCCATGATCTCCGCGGGCATATCTGGGACAGCTGGGCCAATGAGAACGGCTCCATCGGCAAGGCCTACGGCTACCAGCTGGCGGTGAAGCATCAGTATCCCGAGGGGGAGATGGACCAGGTGGACCGGGTGCTGTACGACCTGAAGCACAACCCTGCCAGCCGCCGCATCCTGACGAATATCTACAATTTTCAGGATCTGCACGAGATGGCACTGTACCCCTGCGCCTACTCCATGACCTTCAACGTCTCCGGCAACACCCTCAACGCCATTTTGAACCAGCGCAGCCAGGATATGCTGGCGGCCAACAACTGGAACGTGGTGCAGTACGCTGTGCTGGTGCACATGATGGCGCAGGTGTCGGGGCTGGAGGCCGGTGAGCTGGTCCACGTTATCGCCGACGCCCATATCTATGACCGCCATGTGCCCATTATCGAAAAGCTGCTGGAGAAGGACGAGCGTCCCGCGCCTAAGTTCAGCATCGATACGTCCGTGACGGATTTCTATCAGTTCACCCGCGACAGCTTCTCGTTGGAGGGGTACGACCCCCAGCCCTTCGAGGACAAGATCCCGGTGGCCATTTAAGGAGGGAGTACCGTGTATGCTATCGTCGCCGTGGATGAGAAGTGGGGCATCGGCAGGGACAACGCCCTGCTGTTTCACCTGCCCGCCGACCTCAAGCGGTTCAAGGAGTTGACCTCCGGGCATACGGTCCTCATGGGCCGCAAAACGCTGGAGTCCCTACCCGGTGGGAGAGGCCTGCCGAACCGGCGCAATATTGTCCTGACCGGGCAGCGGGGCTTCACGGCAGAGCGGGCCGAGATCGTCCACTCTCCGGCGGAGGCACTGCTGACTGCCGATGAGGACAGCTGGGTCATTGGTGGCGAGAGCGTCTATCGGATGTTCCTGCCGCTGTGCGATCGGGTCTATATGACACGAATTGCCGCCGATGGCAGCGCGGACGCCTTCTTCCCTGATCTGGAGCACAATCCCGGGTGGAGACTGGACAAGCGCTCGGCGGATATGGAGGAAAACGGCCTGCGGTTTCGTTATGAGGAGTATGTTCCGGTAAAAGGTGAATAAAATGACCCCCCGATACCGTCGGGGGGTCATTTTATTCTTCCATGTCCACGGTGATGTTGTCGGTGCCGTGCTGTTCAAACTCACCTAAGTACGTTTCCATCCGGGCCATGATCTCATCGTAGTTCTCCGGCGTGATGGGGGGATCGTCCATGTCCCGCAGGGCCAGCTCCTGGGCCAGTATCTCAAAGAACGTGGCGTCCTCATAGGCCATGATGGCCTCATGGATACCGCCATCGGCAAAGGCGCGGGAGGGGATCAGCTCTCCTTGGTACAGCTCCGTCAGGGGCGCCATGCCGTGGTCCAGGCAGTGGGCAAACACCAGGCTCTCCACCTGGTCGTACTCCTTGATGCGGTCGTCGCCACGGGTGGAGTTCAGCACCCAGTTGCCGATATACACCAGATCCAGCAGACGCCGGAATTGCTTTTCCGTCATGTTCAGTTCCATCATACCACCTCCATCACGGGCAGAAATTCATTTCCACGATTATAGCACGTTCCCGCAGGGATTGCCACAGAAAAAAATGAACAGGTGCGCCAATTTTTAGCTTGTAACGATAGGGGAAACATAGTACAATATATGAGTTAAACTATGCACTGCCGCCGCGGCGGCAGGAAAAAGGAGGGCGCATATGGATCAGCGGCCTATCGGGGTGTTCGACTCCGGCTCCGGCGGATTGACCGCCGTGCGGGAGATACGCAGCATCCTCCCCTCTGAGAACATTATATACTTCGGCGACACGTCCCGTGTGCCCTACGGCGGGCGCTCGGCGGAAATATTGCTGCGCTACGCCCGGCAGGATGTACATTTCCTGCGGAGCTTTGATGTGAAAGCGCTGCTGGTGGCCTGCGGCACCGTATCTACCAACGCTCTGCCGGTGCTGGCGGCCGAGAACGATATCCCCGTTCTCGGTGTGGTGAAGCCCTCCTGCGCGGCGGCCGCCGCGGCGACCCGAAATAAGCGGGTGGGCCTGATCGCCACGGCGGCATCCGTGCGCTCCGGGGCCTATGAGCGCTGTCTGGCGGCGCTGGACGGCGCCATTCAGGTGTATGTCAAGGCCTGCCCTCTGTTTGTGCCGCTGGTGGAGAACGGGCGCTTCCGCCCCGGTGATCCGGTCATCGAGACGGTGGCCCGGGAGTATCTGGAGCCGCTGCGTGCCACGGGGATCGACACCCTCATCCTGGGCTGCACCCACTATCCGCTGCTGACGGAGATCATCGCGGACATTATGGGCCCTGGCGTGACGCTCATCGACTCCGGCGCTGCGGCGGCGCGGGTCCTGCGGCAGACGTTGTCAGACCGGGGTGCGCTGGCCCAACGTGACCACGGCACACTGACACTGTATGCCAGCGACCGGCCGGAGGACTTCGGTGCGCTGGCAGGGCAGTTTCTGCGGCGGCCGCTGGAGAGCGCGGTACAGCACGTAGACATCGAGAGGTACTGACATGGACAAGGTACAGGTACTGGTCCGCAGCCGCAGTGACTTTGCCGGCGGCGTGGACGAATTGACCTTCCGGGGCACAGGGACGCTGGAAAAGACCGACTATGGCTATCGCCTGCGCTATACGGCGCAGAACGAGCTGGACGGCAGTGCCGTGGCCTCGGAGGTGCGGCTGGAGACGCAGCAGCGCCGGGCCGTTGTCATCACCGAGTCCAAGGACGGCGGCTACGGCCTGCTGCTGGACCCTCAACGGCAAACGGTCACGCAGATCGCCGGCGGCGACGGCGGTGCGCTGACGCTGCACGTGGACACGAAGGAGGTGTCCTGGCACCTGCCCCGAAAGGGTGATGGCCATATCGCATTGACGTATACACTGCTGCTGGGCACGCAGGCGCTGTCCGCCCTGCACCTGGCACTGACTTTGACAAAAGAGGAGAAGGACGCATGAATATGATCGAAAGCGCCAAGGCGCAGGTACGGCAGCTGACAGTGGCTGCATATGAAAAGGCTGCGGCCGCAGGGCTGCTGCCTGCCGGTATCACCGCCGAGCCGGCGGTGGAGATCCCCAAGGACACCGCCAACGGCGACTATACCACCACCTTCTGCCTGGCGGCGGCCAAGGCCATGAAGATGAACCCCCGTCAGGTGGCGCAGACCCTTATCGACAACATGACGCTGGAGGGCAGCTACTTCACCTCCGTGGAGATTGCCGGCCCCGGCTTCATGAACTTCCGTCTGGGCGAAAAGTGGTTCGCCGACACCGTCTCCGGCATTGAGACGGCAGGGGAGAAGTACGGCGAGAACGACACGCTGGCTGGCAGGAAGTACATGGTGGAGTTTGTCTCCGCCAATCCCACCGGCCCCATGCACATGGGCAACGCCCGGGGCGGCGTGCTGGGAGACACTTTGGCCAGCGTGCTGCAAAAGTCCGGTGCGGACGTGTGGCGTGAGTTCTACGTCAACGACGCGGGCAACCAGATCGAAAAGTTCGCCAAGAGTCTGGAGGCCCGGTACTTCCAGATCATCAAGGGCGAGGACGCGGTGGAATTCCCTGAGGACGGCTACCACGGCGACGATATCCGGGAGTTGGCCCAGGCTTTCTACGAGAATGAGGGCGATAAGTATCTGGACTGCGACGAAAAGACCCGCCATGACGCCCTGGCCCAGTTCGGTCTCAGCGTCAATATCCCCAAGATGAAGGCCGATCTGGCCCGGTACGGCATTCAGTACGACCAGTGGTTCTTCGAGTCTTCCCTTCACGACAGCGGCTATGTGGCTGACACAGTGCAGGCGCTGACGGACAGGGGCTATACCTATGAGAAGGACGGCGCGCTGTGGCTGAAGACCTCCGATATCCTGGCCGCCCAGCTGCGGCGGGAGGGCAAGAGCGACGAGGCTATCGAAAAGCTTGGCCTGAAGGACGACGTGCTGCGCCGCGCCAACGGGTTCTATACCTACTTCGCTGCCGATATTGCCTATCACCGCAACAAATTCGCCGTCCGCGGCTTTGACAAGGTTATCAACATCTGGGGCGCCGACCACCACGGCCATGTGGCCCGGCTGAAGGGTGCTATGGACGCTCTGGGCCTGGATGGCCAGCACCGGTTGGACATCGTGCTGATGCAGCTGGTGAAGCTGGTCCGCGACGGCGAGACCGTCCGTATGTCCAAGCGCACCGGCAAGGCCATCAGTCTCACCGACCTGCTGGACGAGATCCCTGTGGATGCCTGCCGCTGGTTTTTCAACGCCAAGCCGGAGACGCAGATGGAGTTCGACCTGGGCCTGGCCGTCCGGGAGGACAGCGAGAACCCGGTCTACTATGTCCAGTATGCCTACGCCCGTATCCGCACGCTGGTGAAGGCGCTGGCGGCGGAGGGATATACCGTTCCCGCCGCGGCGGAGGCTGATCTGTACGCTCTGACCGCCGACGAGGAGAAGGCCCTCATCAAGCAGCTGGCCCAATACCCTGCCGTGGTGCAGTTGGCCGCCCGGGACTACGATCCCAGCTTCATCAACCGCTATCTGGTGGAGCTGGCTGCCGCGTTCCACAAATTCTACAACGCCTGCCGCATCAAGGGCGAAGCGGAGAACGTGCTGCTGGCACGGCTGAAGCTGGCGGACACCGCCCGCGCCGTGCTGAAAAACGGCATGACGCTCATTGGCTGCTCTGCACCGGAGAAGATGTAAACTATGAAAAAGCCACCCCGTGAGGGGTGGCTTTTTCACGTCTCAAAGCACAGTCGGACGGCCCAGGCCGCGGCCAGGTAGGCAGCCAGGTCCGCCGTCAGGGCGGCAGGAATGGTGTAGCGTGTCCGCTTGATCCCCGCCGCGCCGAAATAGACGGCGACGGTGTAGAACGTCGTCTCGGTGCAGCCCAGCATCACGGCGGCGCAGCGCCCGATGTAGCTGTCCGGCCCGTATTGGCGCATGATGTCGCCGCCGGCGGCCAACGCGCCGGAGCCGGACAGCGGGCGTATTACCAGCAGCGGCGCCGTCTCCGGCGGTACGCCCAGAACGGTGAGCGCCGGGGCGAGCAGAGCCGTCAGGGCGTCCAGCGCGCCGGAGGCCCGCAGCATATACACCGCCGTCAGCAGGGCGGCCAGCGCCGGCAGAATGGATACCGCCACCTGCAGGCCGCTTTTTCCTCCAGTGACAAGGGCGTCATAGACATCCACGCGCCGCCGGGCGCCCCACAGGGAGGCGCCGGACAGCAGCAGCGGCAGTATCCAGGCGGAAAATGGCTCCATCTCATGTCCTCCACACCCGGCCCAGCACCCGGGCGCAGGCCAGGCCCGCTGTTACCGACAGCGCCGAGGACAGCCACACCGCCGGCAGGATATCCAGCGGCGCGGCGCTGCCCAGTCCGCCCCGCAGGGCGGCCACGGTGGAGGGCAGCAGCTGCACCGAGGCGGTGTTCAGCACCACCAGCCGGCACAGTTCGTCGCTTGCGGTGCCGCTGCAGCCCACCGCCATGCGTTTGGCGGCCTGTATGCCCGCCGGCGTGGCGGCGTTGCCCAGCCCCAGCAGATTGGCGCTGACGTTAGCACTGAGGGCATCCAGCGTCTCCTCGTCCCGCCCTGCCTGGGGCAGCAGACGCCGCAGGACCGGGCGCAGCAGGCGGCTCAGTCCCGCCGCCATGCCGCTGCGCCGCATCAGCTCCAGTACACCGGACCACAGGCACAGTGCCCCAGCCATGACCAGTACCAGTTCCACCGCAGCAGCGGCACCCTCCAGTGCCGCCGCTGTCACCGCCGACAGACGGCCGCTGACTGCACCGTACACCAGGGACACCGTTACCATCAGCGTCCAGAATATCCCCATCACCACACCGCGCACCTCCTTACGGGAGAAGTCTACGCGGCGGTCTGTGCGGTTATTTGCAAAAATTCTCGACACGTTTCGAATTGTTGTTGACATGCTTCGTTGAATATGTTAAAATACAGGTATAAAATTTGCGGGGATTTTGTTATTACTGCATAGAGGGGGAGAGGACATGAAATCTACCGGTATTGTCCGCCGCATCGACGAGCTTGGCTGGATCGTGGTCCCGATCGAAATGCGCCGCGCGCTGGATATCGGCGAGCGCGAGACAATGGAGATCAGCGTGGAGGGCGACGGCATCGTGCTGCGCCGCGCCCATGTGGGCTGCGTGTTCTGCGACGGCAACAAGGATATATCCGCGTTCCGCGGCAAGAATATCTGCGCCAAGTGTAGGCGCGAGCTGCAAAAGACCTGAAAACAAGAAAAAACAGTGCCGCCCACTGGGGCGGCACTGTTTTTTTCGTCTTATGCTTTCAGCGCGGTATCGTACAGGGCGTTGCGGGGCAGGCCGGTGTCGTCCGCTACCCGACGCACGGCCTCTTTCAGCTTCATACCGCCGTCCCGCAGGGCCAGCACCCGTGCTGCGCCCCCTTCCAGCGTCAGGGCCGGCAGGTTCTGCTTCTCCCGGCCCGCTACCACCAGAACGTACTCCCCCCGTGGCTCGTTGTCCCGGTAGAAGGCCGCGGCCTGGGCCAGTGTGGTGCGGACAGTGTCTTCATGGAGCTTTGTCAGCTCACGGCACAGGGCGGCGGGCCTGTCTCCCAGCAGCTCCACCATGTCGGCGAGGGTTTGACGCAGGCGGTGGGGCGCCTCGTGGAACACCATGGTGCGCGCCTCGCCGGTCAGCTCCTCCAGAGCAGCACGGCGCTCTTTTTTACCGGAGGGCAGAAAGCCCTCGAAGGTGAAGCGCCGGGTGTCCAGCCCGGACACGGCCAGGGCGGCGATGGCGGCGCAGCAGCCGGGAATGGCCTGTACCGTCACGCCGTTTTCGGCGCACAGGGCCACCAGCTCCTGCCCCGGATCGCTGATGGCCGGGGTGCCGGCATCGGTGACCAGCGCGCACGTTTCGCCGGAGAGCAGACGCTCTAAAATGGCCTGTCCCGCCGCAGCGCGGTTGTGCTCATGGTAGCTGACAAGCGGTTTTTTGATGTCAAAATGGTTCAGCAGCTTCACGCTGACGCGGGTGTCCTCCGCCGCGATGAAGTCTGCCTGGGCCAGCGTTTCTGCGGCGCGGGGCGAAAAGTCGCCCAGATTGCCGATGGGCGTGGCCACCAGATACAGGATACCTGCCATTGGGAATTACCCCCTGTCCTTGAAATAGATGCGGCGCAGCTCGTCGCTTCCGCCGCCGTCTGCTTGTAGCAGCAGCGGCGTGTGCACCGCCAGTCCGGCCCCGCCGTGACGGCGGCAGGACAGCAGCACCAGCCGCGGCGGCGTCTGTGCGTCCTTCTGCACGAAGCGCAGCACCTTCGGCTCCAGCCGGTGGCGGCGCAGGACGTCCATCAGCTCCGCCGTCCGTTCCGCCCGGTGGATCAGGCAGAACCGTCCACCGCTGCGGAGCAGATACGCTGCCGCAGCACACAACTGGTCAAAGGCGCAGGCGGTTTCGGACCGGGCCGTGCCCCGGCTTCCCTCCGCCACCCGTCCTGTGTGGGGCGGGAAATAGGGCGGATTGGCCACGCACAGGTCGAAACTCCCGGCTTTTGGCAGAGCTGTCCGATCCCGCAGGTCGGCCCGCAGCACGGCAACGCGGTCCTCCAGACCATTGACGGCGGCGTTTTCTTCCGCCAGCGCACAGGCAGCACTGTCGATATCAATGTTGGTGATGTGCAGTTCCTGCTGCCGCGCCAGCAGCAGGAGGCCCAGCAGGCCGATCCCGGCGCCCAGGTCACAGACGCGCTCACCACGCCGTGCTTCGGCAAAGTCTCCCAGCAGGAACGTGTCGGTGGAGGGCTTGAACACGTTGTCGTCAAAGCGGAAGCGAAAACCGCCCGGCCACAGCTCATCCCAGTGCTCCATGCCGATTCCTCCTCTGCACATAGCTGTACTATCCGTTGACAAAGGGGTGTCTGCCCTTATCAACTGATGGTATCACAATGATACCATTATGATACCATTGTAATACAAAAATCGGTAGGATACAACAAAAAAGTGACCGGCACCGCCGGTCACTTTTCCTCATCGTTGTGCTTGGTTCAATTACTCAGCGGGGCTGATAGCGCCGTTGGGACAGGTGTCAGCGCAGGAACCGCAGTCCAGGCAAGCGCCGGCATCGATGACGTAACGATCATCACCCTGAGAGATAGCGCCCACGGGGCAAGCATCAGCGCAAGCGCCGCAGCTCACGCAAGCAGAACCGATCTGATAAGCCATAGTAAGTACCTCCATTAAGATTGTAAACACATTGTACCATGAAAAATGAAAAAATCAACCCCATTTTCCGTGGAAATTCAAGGTTTTTAGTTAGCATACACTAACTCGCGAAATCCCGGGAAACGCCCGTTCATCCGCCGGTGACCACCATGTACAGCAGTGCCGCCGTCTCCCTCGCCCAGTAGCCGGCGGTCAGGAACCAGGGGCTGGCGCAGCCGTCGGAATACGGTGTCAGTCCGCTGCGCTGCGCCCAGATGGCGGCACGCAGCTGGTGGAAGTTGTCCGAGGCGATGGCCACATCCGTGGACAGGCCCTTCTCCCGCAGCAGCGCGGCGGAGAAGGCCAGGTTCTCTTCGGTGGAGGCGGACTGGTCTTCTACCAGGATACGCTCCGGCGCGATACCCATGGACACCAGCGTGTCACGGATACACTGTGCCTCGCTGATGGGCTCGCTGCCGTTCTGCCCGCCGGAGGCGACGCACAGGGCGTCCGGGTGTGCGGTCAGATAGTCATAGGCCGCGTTGATGCGGCCCCGCAGCATCAGGCTGGGGTGGCCGTCCGGAAACACCTGGCAGCCCAGCACCACCACGGTGCAGTCCTGCCCGTCGGCGGGCCGGTCCGCGGCGGCCATGGCCATTTTACCCAGCGTTGCCAGAATGGCCGTCATACACACGGCGATCACGCAGCCCACCAGCACGCGAAGCCATTTTGGCCGCAGCAAGCGGCGGAAGAAGTCCGGCCATGTGAGCCACGCGGCGCACAGCAATAGCAGCGCCGCCGGCCAGACCATGCCGAAGTGCAGGATACCTATGCCCAGCGGCAGCAGGAAGAACACTGCCGCCAGCAGGCAGAGGACAGCCAATATATGCCGTAGGACCTTTGCCATGTCAGTTCTCCTTGATATGTCCGGCGATGCGCTGCATGATCATATCCAGCGCTACCAGGTTGTGTCCGCCCTCCAGCACGATGATGTCCGCAAACTTCCGCGTGGGCTCTACGAACTGCTCGTGCATGGGCTTCACGGTGGTCAGATACTGATTTACCACGGACTCCAGCGACCGTCCGCGTTCCTCCACGTCCCGCAGGGCGCGGCGCAGGATACGCACGTCGGCGTCTGTTTCCACAAAGATCTTGATGTCCAACAGGTCACGCAGCGCCTTGTTCTGGAAGATCAGGATGCCCTCCACGATGACCACCTTGGTGGGCTTGATCTCCACCGTCTCGTCGGTACGGTTGTGGATGGCGTAGTCGTACACGGGGCAGTGGATGGTCTCGCCCCGCTTCAGCGCCTTCAGGTCCTCGATCATCAGGTCGGTGTCGAAGGCGTCGGGATGGTCGTAGTTTTGCAGGCAGCGCTCGGCGAAGGGCCTGTCCTGCCGCTTGTAGTAGTTGTCGTGGTGTACCACACTGATGTCGCTGCCGAAGCGTGCAGCCAGGTGCTCGGTGAGCGTGGTCTTGCCGCTGCCGGTGCCGCCGGCGATGCCGATGAAAATGGTGTTCATAGTTGCGCCTCCCCGCATTTCTCTGGCTCTATTATAAGAAGCGCGGCCGGGAAAAGCAAGTGCCGGCGTGAAGTGTTGTAAAAAAAGGATGAATTTCCTCGAAATGCAGTTGACGGGCGGCACAAAAATGAGTATGATATGTATTATGTAAATCCAATGCCCGGTATGGAGGTTTTCTATAATGAGTCTGATCAAATGTCCCAAGTGCGGAGAGATGTTCTCCGATAGCTATAAGACCTGCCCCTTCTGCGAGGAGGACGAGGCCTATTACAGCGGCAAGGTGCGTAAGCACAAGGGTCGCCGCGCCGCCGAGAGCCGCCGCCGCAAAACGCCCAGCGTCCTGGGCCCCGTGGCCGTCATTGTTCTGATCCTGCTGGCGGCGCTGGTGGTGTGGCTGATCTTCGGCGACCAGATCAAGGAGGCCATCACTGGCGAGAAGCCCCCCATTACCGATGTGGACAAGCCCGACGACACCATCGACAAGCCTGACGACACGCCCGCCACGCCCACGATCTCCCTGAACCGCACCGTTCTGGTGCTGAATGTGGGCGAGAAGGACGAGCTGAAGGTCAACGGCACGGAGGATGCCGCGGCCTGGAGCAGCAGCGCACCCACCGTGGCCAGCGTCAACTCCGCCGGTGAGGTGACGGCGCTGACCAAGGGCAACGCGGTCATTACCGCCGAGGTGAACGGCGAGTCCGTCACCTGCACCGTCACCGTCAAGGATGAGAGCGACGCGCCGGATAACGGCACCGATACGCCCGACAACAACAGCACGACCACCAAGCCCGATAACAGCAACAAGCCCAGCACCGGCAGCGTGGATGTGAGCAAGCTGAAGCTGAAGAGCGTGTATGACACCTATATCGACCCGGTGGACGGCGCGTTCGATATCTCCATGAGCCTCAAGGAGCCGGCCAGCCAGTTCACTGTGGAGGGTACGACCATGACCGCCACCTGGTCCGGCGGCAGCAGCTCCATCGCCACCGTCACCTCTGACGGCACCATCAAGCCCATTGGCCGGGGGACCACGACGCTGACCATCAAGATCGGCAGCACCGAGATCTCCTGCACCGTCCGTGTGACCAGCTGACAAGTCATAAAAACCGCCGCCATACCCGTGTATGGCGGCGGTTTTTTCCATTTGTTTCCGGGATTTAGAATATCTGATAATTGACGGTTTCTCTGTGGAATGATACAATAGAAAGAACGGAAACCGACGGCGGCTGTTCCGCCGCAAAATACAAAGTGAAGGAGCCGTGATGTATGTACCGTATCGTCAAGAAAGAAGCGCTCAAGCCCACTGTGATCCTCTATGAGATCGAGGCACCCATGGTGGCCAAAAAGGCAGAGCCGGGCCAGTTCATCATCCTGCGCGTGGATGAGAACGGCGAGCGTATCCCCATCACTATCCATGATTATGACCGCGAGAAGGGCACCGTGACCATCATCGTCCAGACCGTGGGCGCCACCACCGAGAAGCTGAGCCACAAGCAGCAGGGCGAGTGCCTGCATGATTTCGTGGGTCCCCTGGGCAAGCCCACTGAGACCGAGGGCAAGAAGAAGGTCTGCGTGGTCGGCGGCGGCGTGGGCTGCGCCATCGCGTATCCTGTGCTGAAGAAATTTCACGACTGCGGCGCCGAGGTCCACGCGGTGGTCGGCTTCAAGAGCAAGGACGTGGTCATTCTGGAGGATAAGTTCAAGGCGGTCTCCTCCGTGCTGAAGGTCTGCACCGACGACGGCTCCTACGGCCGCAAGGGTCTGGTCACCGAGGCGCTGAAGGAGCTGCTGGACGAGGGCAATGTGTACGACGAGATCTTCGCCATCGGCCCCATGGTGATGATGAAGTTCGTCTGCAAGACCACCGCGCCCTACAATATGCCCACCACCGTCTCCATGAGCCCCATCATGATCGACGGCACCGGTATGTGCGGCGGCTGCCGCCTGACCGTGGGCGGCGAGACGAAGTTCGCCTGCGTGGACGGCCCCGACTTCGACGGCCAGAAGGTGGACTGGGATCTGGCGGTGAAGCGCAACCAGATGTACCACGACTTCGAGGTGCGTAAGCACGAGGAAGTCTGCAATCTGTTCAAGCAGGAGGTAAAGTAAGATGGCTGCTAAGATCAATATGCGTTTGGACAAGAACGAAATGCCCTCCCAGGACCCCAATGTCCGCAACAAAAACTTCCTGGAGGTGGCCCTGGGCTACACCGAGGAGCAGGCGCTGGACGAGGCGGCCCGCTGCCTGAACTGCAAGAACCACCCCTGCGTGGACGGCTGTCCCGTGAACGTGCGTATTCCTGAGTTTATTCAGAAGATCGTGGAGAAGGACTACGAGGGCGCCTATCAGGTCATCCATCAGACCAGCTCCCTGCCCGCTGTGTGCGGCCGCGTGTGTCCCCAGGAGAGCCAGTGCGAGATGCACTGCGTCCGCGGCAAGAAGGGCGACCCCGTGGGCATCGGCCGGCTGGAGCGCTTTGTGGCCGACTGGCACAACGCCCACAGCACCGAGGCCGCGGCGGTCCCCGCCCCCAACGGCCATAAGGTGGCTGTGATCGGCTCCGGCCCCGCAGGTCTGACCTGCGCCGGCGACCTGGCCAAGAAGGGCTATGAGGTCACGGTGTTCGAGGCGCTGCACCTGGCCGGCGGCGTGCTGGTGTACGGCATTCCCGAGTTCCGTCTGCCCAAGGCCATCGTCCAGAAGGAAGTGGACGGACTGAAGGCCATGGGTGTCAAGGTGGAGACAAACACCGTGGTGGGCCGCACCATCACCATCGACGAGCTGATGGAGGAGTACGGCTTCGAGGCCGTGTTCATCGGCTCCGGCGCGGGCCTGCCCATGTTCATGAACATCCCCGGTGAGAACCTGAAGGGCGTCTACTCCGCCAACGAGTTCCTGACCCGTATCAACCTGATGAAGGCCTACCGCGAGGACAGCGACACCCCCATCATGGACCTGAAGGGCAAGACCGTGGCCGTGGTGGGCGGCGGCAACGTGGCCATGGACGCCGCCCGCTGCTCCAAGCGGCTGGGCGCCGAGGTGTACGTGGTGTACCGCCGCGGCATGGAGGAGCTGCCCGCCCGTCACGAGGAGGTGGAGCACGCCATCGAGGAGGGCGTCATCTTCAAGACGCTGAACAACCCCGTCCAGATCAACGGCGACGAGCAGGACTGCGTTAAGTCCATGACCTGCATCGAGATGGAACTGGGTGAGCCGGATGCCTCCGGCCGCCGCCGCCCCGTGGAGAAGAAGGGCAGCGAGTTCGACCTGAGCGTGGACGCCGTCATCATGTCCCTGGGCACCAGCCCCAACCCGCTGATCAAGTCCACCACCAAGGGACTTGAGGTCAACAAGAAGGGCGGCATCATCGTCAACGAGGAGGGCCTGACCTCCCGCCAGGCGGTGTATGCCGGCGGCGACGCTGTGACCGGCGCAGCCACCGTCATTCTGGCCATGGGTGCCGGCAAGCTGGGCGCAAAGTCCATCGACGAGTACCTGAGCAAGTAAGTACATCGAAAAGGCCCGCTGCAAAGCGGGCCTTTTTATGCCGGAAAGCGGTAAAATTTTACGTTCTCCTTATGGAAAGCGCCGCTGCGCTGTGGTATACTGGGAGCAGCAACAGACGGGAGGGGCCATTATGCCGAAAGACTTTATCGACTTCAACCAGAAAACAGGCTTTATCTGCGACATGGACGGCGTCATCTACCACGGGAACCGGATCCTGCCCGGCGTGGCGGATTTCATCCAGTGGCTGCATGAGGAGAACAAGGAGTACCTGTTCCTGACCAACAACAGCGGCTACACGCCTCGTGAGCTGCAGCAGAAGCTGGCCCGGATGGGACTGGATGTGCCGGAGGAGCATTTCTATACCAGTGCCCTGGCCACGGCGGCCTTCCTGAAGGACCAGGCTCCCGGCTGCTCCGTGTTCGCCATCGGTGAGGCGGGGCTGCTGAACGCCCTGTACGACGCGGGCCTCACCATGAACGACGTGAACCCGGACTACGTGGTGGTGGGCGAGGGCCGCACCTACTCTCTGGATACGCTGACCAAGGCGGTGAACCTGGTCATGGCCGGTGCCAAGCTCATCGGCGCCAACTCAGACGTGTCCGGCCCCATCGAAAGCGGCATTGCTCCAGCCTGCCGCGCTCTGGTGGCCCCCATTGAAATGGCCACCGGCAAGCAGGCCTATTTCTGCGGCAAGCCCAATCCCCTGATGATGCGGACCGGCCTGCGGCTGCTGCACTGCCACTCCGCCGACGCGGTGATGGTGGGCGACCGCATGGACACCGACGTTATCTCCGGTCTGGAAAGCGGTATGTCCACGGTGCTGGTGCTCTCCGGTGTGTCCACCCGTCAAACGGTGGAGACGTATGCCTATCAGCCCAACGTCATTCTGGACGGTGTGGGCGACATCGCCCGTCTGGCCCGTAAAAACAAGAAATAGGCGCTACGGACCAAGGGCTGGGAATGAAAAGAAGTGACCGCGGAAGCGGTCACTTCTTTTCATTCGTTTTCCAGCAGCAGGGTGTATGTCTCACCCTCCACGGCGAACACGCGCTCCACATCGGTGTCCATCTGCTCCAGCAGCGGCCCCGATGCCTCGTAGTCCACGCAGGTGCCGCAGGAGGCGCTGAGCTTGCGGGGTACCGGCATCATCCGGGCCCGGACCCCCGCCGCCGTCAGGCGCTGGCAGGTCAGCAGAGCGGACAGATGGGTGTGGAACGTGGCGATATAGCGGCTCATTTGGACAGGGACAGACGGAAGTCCTGACCCTCCGGCGCCACGGCGACCTTGTAGCCGCTGTTTTCGGCGAAGCGGGTGACATTCTCCACGGAGCACTGGTTGTCCACCAGCACCTCCAGGGTGGCGGGGGCATCGGCCTTTACGGCCTTCTGCACCATCACCACGGGCATGGGGCAGGAATAACCTCTTGCGTCAACAGTCATTGTGATGTTCCTCCTTTACTTGGCGGCCTCAACAGGCGCGCTGACAGCCTTGGGCATATTCCACAGGGACACACCCAGCATGATGAGGATACCCAGACACACGGCTGCTTTGCCGTTGTTGGAAATGCCGCCCACCATGATCTCCTTGGCCTCGTTCATGGCGTCGGCGTTGCCGGCCAGACCGAAGTTGTGGGCAAAGGCCGCGCCCACGATCATGCCGAACACGGTCACGGCGCTGTCACCGTTGCCCTCGCCGGCCAGGATCAGCTGACGTAGGGGGCAGCCGCCCAGCAGCACGCTGCCCCAGCCCACCAGGACCATGCCCAGCAGGTTCCACAGCTGGCTGCTGTGGGCGATGGGCTGCAGTTCAAAGCCCAGCTTGAAGCTGCCGGTGATGAGGTTGCCCGCCAGGACGACCACGAAGATGGCCACGAAGCCGTACAGCAGCTTGAAATCCTTGAACAGCATGGCGTCGCGGATGCCGCCCACCATGCACAGGCGGGCGCGCTGGGCCAGAGCGCCCACCACCACGGCGATCAGCAGTGCAGCCAGCATGGGCGCGTGCTTGGAGCCGGGGCCCTCCTCACTGAACTTGAACAGGCTGGGCACGGCGATGACCAAAATCAGCAGTCCGGTCATCACGATGGGCAGCACGCCGCCCTCGCCCTTCCCAACGGGATAGGCACGCTTCAGGGAGAAGCCGCGCTTGAGGAACTGGATGCCGATGAAGATGCCCAGGGTAAAGCCCACCAGGCCCACCACGGCGTTCAGGTCGCCGCCGCCGATACGCAGGACCATCCGCAGGGGGCAGCCCAGGAAGGCCAGTGCGCCGATCATGACGAAGGCGCCCAGCACGAAGCGTGTGGCGGGGGAGGAGCCGGCCTTGGCCCGGAACTCCTTGGTGGCCACGGACATGATGAACGCGCCCAACACCAGACCGATGATCTCCGGCCGGACATACTGCACCTTGGCTGCGCCGTGCATACCCACCGCGCCGGTGATGTCCCGCAGGAAGCAGGCGATGCAGAAGCCCATGTTGGCGGGGTTGCCCAGATGGGTCAGCACCACAGCGGCCAGACCGACCACCGCGCCGGCGATGACCACGATCCAACTTACTTTTTTCATGTGATGTGTCTCTCCTTTGCGTTATTTCTTTTAAAGAATAGCGATGCCATTATACGACACTGTACCGGAAAAGTCAAGACCGTGACAAACTTCACTTTCTGTGGTATGATGGGTCACGAGCTGTGAGGAGGTGCCTGCATGGAGGCCATTTATCTTGACAACGCCGCCACGTCGTTCCCCAAGCCGGCGGGGGTCAGCGACCGGATGAAATACTATCTGGACTGCGTGGGAGCCAACGTGAACCGTTCCGTGTATACCGCCGCCCAGGAGGCGGGGCTGGTGACGCTGACACTGCGGCAGCGGCTGGCGCGGCTGTTCGATTTCCCGGAGCCGCCTACCCACGTTATTCTGACGCCGGGTGCTACGGCGGGGCTGAATATGATCATCTCCGGCCTTCTGCGTCCCGGCGACCACTGCATCGTCAGCAGCATGGAGCACAACGCGGTCATGCGGCCGCTGCTGCGCCTGCCGGGAGTGGCGGTCAGCCGCGTTCCCTGTGACGCCGAGGGCTTCGCGGACCTGAACGCCCTGCCGGGGCTGTTCCGGGAGAATACGAGACTGGTCATCATGGCCCACGGCTCCAACGTCTGCGGCGTGGTACAGGACGCGGCGGCTATCGGCCGTATCTGCGCGGAAAAGGGCGTGCCCTTTGCGCTGGACGCCGCCCAGACGGCGGGACACCTCCCTGTGGACTTTCAGGCTTTCGGCCTCAGTGCCATGGCGGTACCGGGCCACAAGGGGCTGCTGGGCCCCGGCGGCGTGGGCGCGCTGCTGCTGCGGGACGATTTCGCCCAAAAGCTGACGCCTCTGATCGCCGGCGGCACCGGCAGTGCCTCGGACAGCGAGTACCTGCCGCCCTATCTACCGGACCGGTTTGAGTCCGGTACGGCCAATCTCCCCGGCTGCTACGGCTGGGAGGCGGCCCTGCGCTTTATTGAGGAGACGGGCGTGGACGTTCTGCGGCAGCACGAGAGGGCGCTGTGCGCCCGGTTTCTGGACGGCCTTGCGGATATTTCCGGGGTCCGACTGGTGGGTCCCCGGAATATGGACCGTCGGGTGGGCGTCATCTCCGTGGACTTCCTGCGCCGTGACAACGCCGAGATGGCCTATGCGCTGGAAGCGCAGTACGGCATCCTGACCCGCTGCGGCCTGCACTGTGCGCCCTCGGCCCACAAAACGTTGGGGACTTTTCCCCAGGGCACTGTGCGGTTTTCGCTGGGCTGGGCCAGCACGGAAGCGGACGTGGACGCGGCGCTGGCGGCCATACGGGCCTTGGCATAAATTAAACCGGGCGGCACTGCCGCCCGGTTTTTGGTTATCGCAGAAGAATACGCTTGCCGCCGTGATATTCGCCCACGGTGCCGATGCGCTGGGCGCTGGGCACTACCGGTGTCAGCTCCGCCAGCAGCGCGTCCGCGTCCGCAGGGTCTACGGCCATCAGCAGGCCGCCGGAGGTCTGGGGGTCGAACAGCAGGTCCTGTACGGCCAGCTCGGTGGTGCCCACGTCCACACCGGCTTCGGCGAAGCTGCGGTTGCGGTACATACCGGCGGGCAGCACGCCCATCCGGGCGAATTCCAGTGCCTCCGGGATCAGGTCGATGGCGGACACGTCGATATGCAGTGCCACGTCGCTGCCCTGGGCCATCTCGAAGCCGTGGCCCATCAGACCGAAGCCGGTCACGTCGGTGCAGGCGTGGACCCGATAGCGGACCATCACGTCCCGGGCGGCCTTGTTCAGGGTGGTCATCATCCGGTTCATGAAGTCCACCGTCTCTTTCGTCAGCAGGTCGGCCTTCCCGGCGCTGGTCAGCACGCCGATGCCGATGGGCTTGGTCAGTACCAGCACGTCGCCGGGCCGCGCGGCGGAATTGGTGAGCATTTTGTCCGGGTGAACAAAGCCGGTCACGGCCAGGCCGTATTTCGGCTCATCGTCCAGGATGCTGTGACCGCCGGTGATCAGGGCCCCGGCCTCGTAGACCTTGTCATAGCCGCCCCGAAGGATGTCATGCACGGCCTCCTTCGGCATATCCTCCGGAACGGCCATGATGTTCAGACACAGCTTCGGCTCGCCGCCCATGGCATACACGTCGCTGAGGGCGTTGGTGGCGGCGATCTGGCCGAACAGGTAGGGGTCGTCGGCGATGGGGGGGAAGAAGTCCACCGTCTGCACCAGGGCCAGCTCGTCGCTGATCTTATACACGGAGGCGTCGTCGCTCTTGTCGAAGCCCACCAGCAAATTGGGGTCGTGGTGCACGCGGATGCCCTCCAGCAGCTGCGCCAGCACACCTGCGCCCACCTTGGCACCGCAGCCGGCGCACTTGGTCAGCTTTGTCAGTTTGATGTCCTGTTCTTCCATGACTTGTCTCCTATCGCAGTGCACCGGTCAGGTGCAGTATGGCCTCCAGCGCGCCGCCGCCAACGGCCAGCGCCTTGTCCGAGGCGGTGGTGCAGTATTCCGGTTGGCACCGTGGGTCCACGTCGCCGGATTTCATCCCCCGATGTACCGGCGTGCCGCTGGGCAGGATACCCCGTACCACGCCGCCGATGGTGCATTTCATGGGTTGGCCGTTCACGGTCCCGGCGATGTCACCGGGCTGGACCTCGTCGCCGATGTCCAGTATCCGGGTGAAGATGCCGTCCGCCGGGGCGCGAAGCACGCGCTCACCGGCGTAGCCGCCGATGAGGCCGGGGATGTTGGTGTTGGGCAGGGCGCTGCCTTTGTAGATGACGCGCCCCAGGGTGTGGCCGCGCATGGTCTCCACTACCGCGTGGCAGTCCTCTCCGGCGGTGAAGCCGGGCCCGATGCCTACCACCACGGGGGCGTCGGTGATGCGGGTGCCCAGATTGCGCTTGGCCAGTATGGCGTCCACCAGGGCATCCGGGTGCAGCTGCTCACGGCACAGGCACTCCGGGTCGGGGAGGACGGGTACCGCACCCTGCGCCAGCAGGGACAGCGCCTGCGCCGGACTGTCGGCGCGGACGGCCCGCACGTCCTCTACCACCGTTTCGCCGTCGGTGATGGCGGGGGAGAAGCACACCGTCCGCCGTATGGCGGTGGGGCGGGGCAGGTCGGTCATGACCACCTGTATCCCGGTGCGGTACAGCCGCAAAGCGATGCCGGTGGCGATGTCGCCTGCGCCGCGTATCAAAACCAGCATAGTATCACCTCGTATTTTCGTTATCCGTACAATAACACAACGAGAGAGGGTTGTCAACAAAGCCCCGTTGACGGGGGGACGCAGGTCTGGTAAAATGGACCCACGAAAGGAAAGAAGGTGCTTCAGTGAACGACAACATCATCGTCCATATCACCGCCCGCCTGTTCGCGGAGGAAAAGTGCTACGGTCCCGGGGTTCACCGGCTGTTGGGCGCGGTGGCGCAGAACCATTCCCTGCGCGCGGCCGCGGCCTCCATGAACATGGCGTATTCCAAGGCGTGGAGCATCGTCCGGGCGGCGGAGCAGGGCTTCGGCTGCAAACTGCTCCGGTCCACCATCGGTGGCTCCGGCGGCGGCGGCGCGCAGCTTACCGACGAGGCCCGACAGATCATGGAGGCCTATGACGCGTACTGCCGAAAGCTGGATGCCTACGGACAGGAGCTGTTTCGGGAATTGTTCGGCTTCTGCACAGAGAAATAAAAAAGGCCGCCCATCCGGGCGGCCTTTTTGCGGGCATCAAATGGTGGGCATCTCCATACCCAGGCGGCGGTACATGGTCTTTTTCACCGCTTTGAGAATGTTCTCATATCCGGTGCAGCGGCACAGGTGACCGGAGAGCAGCTTGCGGAGCTCCGCATCGGAGTAGAGCTTGCCGCTGTCCAGGATCTCCACGGCAGTCATCAGAAAGCCGGGGGTGCAGAAACCGCACTGGATGGCGGACTCCTCCATAAAGGCCTGCTGGATGTCGCTGGGCTCGCCGTCGGGGCTGAGCAAGCCCTCCAGTGTGCGGATGTGCTTGCCGTCGGCCCACACGGCCAGATAGATGCAGGAGTTGAACGTCTCGCCGTCGATGAGGACGGTGCAGGCACCGCACTCGCCTACCTCGCAGCCCTTTTTCACGGAGGTCAGGTGATAGTCATTGCGGAGCATATCGGTCAGGCTGGCGCGAACGTCCACCATCTTCTCTACGTCCTTGCCGTTGATATTGCAGCGGATCAGCTTATACTGCTTGCTCATGCCAGCTCACCTCCTGCCAGCTCAATGGATTTTACGAGACAGCGCTTGGCGATCTCCACGGCGATGTGCTGCCGGAAGGCCTTGCTGGCGCGCCAGCTGTCACGGGGGTTGATATCGTCCAGGATGGCGTGGGCAAAAGTCTCCACCGTCTCCTCGGTCAGGGGCTTGCCCTGGGCTGCCGCTTCAGCGCTGGCACACCGCAGGGGCACGGGGCCGGCTACGCCGTAGGCGATGCGGGCACGCTCAATGGTCTTCTTGTCCTCGCTGAGCCGGACGTTGACGCTGCACCCCAGGGTGGCGATGTCCATGGCGTTCCGCATGGCGTACTTGATGTAGTGGCCATAGCAGCGGTCATAGCTCTCTTTGGGGATAAGGATGGCGGTCTGAATTTCGCCGTCCTCTGCGCGGATGTCCACCTTGCCGGCCTTGATATAGAACTCATGGATGGGCAGGCGGCGGACGCCGTTTTTACCGGTCAGCTCCACGATGGCATCCCATGCGTGGAGGGTGGAGGAGGAATCGGCGGAGGTCACGCCGTTGCAGGTGTTGCCGCCGATGGTGCCGATGTTGCGGATCTGGGGGCCGCCCACCATATCCACGGCCTCACCCAGCACGTTGATATACTGCTGGATGATGGGGTCGCGGGTAATGTGGGAGAAGCTGGTCAGACTGCCGATGCGGATGTTCTCGTCGGCGTCAATGGTGATGCCGCGCAGCTCGTCCAGCCCGTAGATGGAGATCAGCTCCGCACCGGCGCGCTTGCCCTCGCGCATCTGCACCAGTACGTCGCTGCCGCCGGCGATGATCTGGGCTTCCGGATGCTCCAGACGGAGGGCCACCGCGTTTTCCACGCTGGAGGCCTCGTATAAGGCTTTCATATCATACATGGCTTAGTTGCCCTCCTTTTCATTCCAGCTGTCGTGGATCAGGCCCGCCTTGCTGAACTCGGCGAACAGCACGTGGGGCGTGATGGGTGTGCAGTCGATGGCCACGCCGGTGGCGTTGAGAATGGCGTTGCGGATGGCCGGCGCGCCGGAGCAGGCCGGCGGCTCACCCAGCGCCTTGGTACCGAAGGGGGAGGTGGGCTCGGGATTCTCCACGAACTGCGCCTCCAGATGGGGGTGATCCATAAAGGTGGACAGCTTGTAGTCCAGCAGATTGTTGTTCAGGGGCTTGCCGGTCTTTTCATCGAACAGCAGCTGCTCGCTCATACCGTAGCCGATGGCCATGGACATACCGCCGTGGACCTGGGCCTCCGCCAGGGCGGGATTGATAAGACTGCCGCAGTCGTGAACGTTGATGATCTTGTTCAGCTTGACCTTGCACAGGGCGATGTCCACCTCCACATCGGCGAAGGTGCAGCCGAAGGAGTAGGCATTGTTGCGGATGGTGTAGGTGGATTCGGCGGTGATATGCTCGCTGTCCGCCGCGTTGTACTGGGCGGTCATGGCCAGTTCACTCAGGCTCATGAGCACCGCGCCGTCCTGCTTGCGGACGATATTGCCGTCCACGATGTCCATATTGTCTACGGCCTGGCGGGTCAGCTTGGTGGCGTAGGTCAGGATCTTCTGCCGCAGCAGGGTCGCCGTCTGGCGGATGGAGAAGCCGGCCACATAGGTCTGGCGGCTGGCGTAGGCGCCCAGACCGGTGGGGGTGATGTCCGTATCCTGGCAGGAGACCACGCGGACGTCCCGGTAGCTCTTCAGGCCTACGGCCTCGGCGGTCATCTGGGCGTAAGCGGTATCAGCGCCCTGGCCGATCTCCGTCTCGCCGCACTGCATGGTGACGGTGCCGTCCAAATTCAGCAGCATACGGTTGCTGGAGGTCTCCAGCGAGATGGGATAGACGGCGGTGTTGTACCAGAACGCCGCCACACCGATACCCCGGCGAATGTTGCCGGTATCCTTGGCATACTCGGCCTTCTTTTTGTCGTACTCTATGTATTCCTTACCCTTTTCCAGGCACTCACGGAAGGAGTCGTAGTAGTTGGTGTTGCCGGAGAAGCCGTCGTGGAAGCCCTTGGGCATGATGTACTTCATGCGGTACTCCAGCGGATCCATGCCCACGGCCTTGGCGCACTCGTCAATGTTGGCATCGTCGGCAAAGGAGGCCTGAGGCATGCCGTAACCGCGCATGGCGCCGGCCACCGGGCGGTTGGTGTATACCGTCCAGGCGTCGCCCTCGAAGTTGTTGCAGGGGTAGATCTGGGGGAAAGAGCCCATGGCCTTGGCCACGATGGAGTGGCCGTGGGAGGCGTAAGCGCCCTGGTTGGAGAAGCACTCTACCTTCCGCGCGGCAATGGAGCCGTCCTTGTGCAGCCAGGTGACGATGTGGAAGCGGATGGCGTGGCGCACGCGGTTAGAGACGAACGTCTCCTCACGGGTACAGTCGATACGGACGCAGCGGCCGCCCACCTGCGTGGTGCACCAGGCGCACAGGGGCTCATACAGGGCGTCCTGCTTATTGCCGAAGCCGCCGCCGATGTAGGGCTTGATGATCTGAATGTCCGCCCAGGGACGGCCCAGGGCCTGGCCCACGATGCGGCGGATGATATGGGGGATCTGGGTGGACGCCACCACGACGATACGGCCGTTTTCCTCATAGGCAAAGCAGCCGTGGTTCTCGATGTGGCTGTGCTGCACGGTAGGCGTGTCGTACCAGCCTTCCACCTTGATGAGCCCCGGCTCCTGAATGGCAGCCTGATAGTCGCCCTTGCGGATATCGGAGTGCTTGAGGATGTTGTTGGGATAGCCCTCATGGAGCTGGGGTGCGCCGGGCTCCATGGCCTTCTGCACGTCCAGCACGAAGGGAAGCTCATCATACTCCACCTTCAGGGCGCGGACGCCCTGCATAGCGGACACCTCATCCTCGGCGATGACCACGGCGATATCATCGCCGTAGTAGCGCACATGACGGTTCAGCAGGTTGCGGTCGGCCACGTCCTGATGGCCGGGATCCATGGACCAGGGATGACCCGCCGTGGGGAAGCAGTGCTCCGGCACGTCGAAGCAGGTCAGCACCTTCACCACGCCCTCGATGGCCTCCGCCGCGGACGTGTCAATGGACTTGACGTAGCCGTGGGCGATAGTGGCGTGCTTGATGCGGGCATACAGCGCGCCCGCAGGCATACGGTCCTCGTAGTATTTTGTCCGCCCGGTGGCCTTGTCAAAGGCGTCCACACGGATCTCGCTCTTTCCCACCTTACTCATAGTAGGCAGCCTCCTGTTGCAAAACTTGGAAATGTCGTCTATATTTTTTGCTAATGATACATATTCACAAAAATTATAGCACGGGACAGGGGAAATGTACAGCGAAAGCGTGATTTTATTTTCGGAATAACGATACGGCGAAGCTTGACGGGGCATACTGAAGCTGATACACTGGAATACACGAAAGAGGGTGGTTTGCATGGCGGAGCTGCGGATCGGCTGCCTGGTCATGGCGGCGGGCAGCGGCAGCCGCTTCGGGCGCAATAAGCTGGAGGCTGTGGTGGACGGAAAAAGTCTGCTGCGCCGTTCGCTGGAGGCGGTGCCGACGGAGGAATTCGCGCAGGTGACGGTGGTGACGCAGTACGATGCCGCCGCGGCGCTGGCAGAGGAATTCGGCTTCACGGTGGTGAGGAACGACCATCCGGAGGACGGCCTGAGCCGCACGGTGCGTCTGGGCACCGAGGCCATGGCGGGCTGCGGCGCTATTCTATATCAGGTGGCGGACCAGCCGCTTCTGGAGCAGGAGACGGTGCGGCGGGAGATCGAATACTTCCGGGCGCATCCGGACCATATCGTGGGCCTGGCCCATAACGGCGTGCGGGGCAACCCGTGCATCTTTCCCCGGAAGTTTTTCCCGGAGCTGATGGCGCTGGAGGGCGATGTGGGCGGCAACGTGGTCATCCGCGCACACCCGGACGCGCTGCTGCTGTATGAGACGTCCGCGGCGGAGCTGCGGGATGTGGACACGGTGGAGGCGCTGGCCGCGGTACAAGAGGATAGACAGATATGAAAGAGCACCCCTTTGGGGTGCTCTTTTACGTTTATTTCTTGGGTGCGTACGGGGTGTTCTTCAGCGGCAGACTGAATTCCCGTTCGCCGGTGAGGCGGTAATAGGCGTCGGCAATGGCAGGGGCGGTGGGGATGGAGGTGATCTCACCGATGCCGATGGCACCGCCGGCCACATTCAGGCCGGGCTTCTCCACCACGATGGCCTGGATCTCCGGCGGGATCTGGTTGGCACGGAACAGGCCCAGCATACCGTATTTGGCGGTGGGCTTGCAGTTCTCGTCGATGGGGTATTTCTCTGTCAGCGCGTAGCCCATGGACATGACCACGCCGCCCTCGATCTGACCCTCCACGCTCAGGGGATTCACGGCCTTGCCCACATCGTGGGCGGCCACCATCTTCTTGATGCGGCCCGTCTCCTTATCCAGAATACACATCTGGGTGGCGTAGCCGTAGGCCACGTGGCTGACGGGGTTGGGTACGTCGGCGCCCAGGGGGTCGGTCTTGGCCAGATACTCGCCGTAGAACTCCGTGCCCTTCAGGTCGGCAAGGGATTTGCCGGCGTCCAGCTCCGCCTTCAGCTTTTCGCAGGCGCGGCGGGTGGCCTCGCCGGTGACAAGGGTCTGGCGGGAGCCGGAGGTGTCGCCGGAGTCGGGGGCGATCCAGGTATTGCTGCGCTCGTAGACGATATCGTCCCGGTGCAGCCCGGTGTTGGTGACCACCACCTGCACCAGCACGGTGCCCAGGCCCTGACCGATGCAGCTGGCGCCGGAATAGATGTGCACCTTGCCGTCGTCCTCCACGATGAGCTTGCAGCGGCCCCAGTCGGGGATGCCCACGCCTACGCCGGCGTTCTTCATGGCGCAGGCGATACCCACCGGATCGCCGTTTTTCGCCGCCTCGTCATAGGCGGGCTTGATGGCCTCCAGCGTTTCCACCAGGCCGGTGGAGTCATCCACGATCTGGCCGTTGGGCAGCACACCGCCGGGGCGAATGGCGTTGCGGTAGCGGATCTCCCAGGGGGAGATGCCCACCAGGTCGGCCATCTGGTTCAGCAGCGTCTCGGTGCAGAAGCAGGTCTGGGTGACGCCGAAGCCCCGGAAGGCGCCGGCGGGGGGATTGTTGGTGTAGTAGGCGCGGCCCTCGATCTCGAAGTTCTCGTAGGCGTAGGGACCGGCGGCGTGGGTGCAGGCGCGCTCCAGCACGGGGCCGCCCAGAGAGGCAAACGCGCCGGTGTCGGATACCACGCTGGCCTTGACACCCTGAATGATGCCGTTTTCGTCGCAGCCCATGGTGAAGTCCATGTCCATGCTGTGGCGCTTGGGATGGACGAGGATGGACTCCTGGCGGCTGAGCTTGAACTTGACGGGGCGCTTTGTCAGATAGCACAGCAGCGCGGCGTGGTGCTGCACGGACATATCCTCCTTGCCGCCGAAGCCGCCGCCCACCAGGCAGTTCTGCACCTGGCAGTGGTCATAGTCCACGCCCAGCATGGACGCGCACTCATGCATGGTGGTGTGGGCACTCTGGTCCGTGGTCAGCAGCTTTACGCCGCCGTTGTCCAGCGGCAGCGCCACGCAGCACTCCGGCTCCAGGAAGGCGTGCTCCGTCCACGGGGTGGAGAAGTGCTCGGTCAGCACATATTTGGCGTTTTTGATAGCACCCTCGGCGTCGCCGCGGGAAACGTGCTTGTAGGCCTGGACGTTGCTCTCCTCCTCGTCGAACACCAGCGGCGCGCCGGGGGCGGCGGCCTCGGCGGGGTTGTGGACGGCGGGCAGGACTTCGTACTCCACCTTCACCAGCTTCTTGGCGGCCTCCACCGTCTCCTGATCCACGGCGCAGATCAGTGCCACGCTGTCGCCCAGATAGTGTACCAGCTCGCCCACGCCGATCAGGGTGGGCTGGTCCTTCTTCAGATGGCCTACGTTCACCTTGCCGGGTATATCCTTTTGGGTGGCCACGCAGATCACGCCGGGCAGCGCCTCGGCCTCGCTGGTGTCGATGGACAGCACACGGGCGCGGGCATACTGGCTGCGGACCGCACCGCCGTAGCACATACCGTCCACATAAATGTCATCGGGATACTGGCCATAGCCCAGGACCTTTTCCTCCACGTCCAGTCGGTGGACGCGGCTGCCCATCTGCCAGTCGTCGGCGGAGGGGGCGGGCAGCTTGCCCTCGCGGAATATCTTAGCCGCCAGCAGGATGCCGTCGATGATCTTCACGTAACCGGTGCAGCGGCAGATATTGTTGCGGATGGCGAAGGCGGCCTCCTCGCGGGTGGGGTCGGGGTTCACGTCCAGCAGCCCCTTGGCAGAGATGACCATACCGGGAATGCAGAAGCCGCACTGCACCGCGCCGGCCTCGCCGAAGGCGAAGGTGTAGACCTGCTTTTCCCAGTCGCTGAGCCCCTCTACCGTGAGGATGGTTTTGCCCTCCAGCTTGTCCGTCTGGGGGATGCAGGCCTTGGTGGGCTTGCCGTCGATGAGGACGTGGCAGGTGCCGCAGGCACCCTCGCTGCACCCGTCCTTTACGGAGGTCAGGTGCAGCTCGTCACGCAGAAAGCGGATGAGCTTCTGGTTCTTTTCCACAGTGACGGACTTGCCGTTCACGGTAAATGTCGCCATAGTGTATCTCTCCTTTGCGCCCGGCCGGGCTTATCTCTGGTATTTGCAGAAATTATAGCACGGGAACGACGGAAAAACAAGGTGAGAACCGCCGCATTTTGTCCAAGGCGTGATAGTATATCGAAAATATCGGATAAAAAGAAAGAAGCCGCCCAAGGCGGCTCCTTCAAACAAAAGCTTTCTTACGTCTCCAGCACCGGAAGCATGATCTGCAGCAGAAACTGGCCCTGCTGGGCGGAAAACACGCACAGGCCGCCGTTGCGCTGGGCGATGGCCTGGATGCTGCGGCATCCGTAGCCGTGTCCTTCCCGGTCACTGACAGGCAGGCCGTCCCGCATGGCTATCGGTCCGGCGCAGGGATTGCGTATCTCGATGAGAAGCTTGTTCTGCCGCACACCACAGTACAGGGAGATCTGCTTCCGGTCGGCGGGCAGGTCCGCCACGGCGTGCAGGGCGTTTTCCAGACCGTTGCTCAGCAGGGAGCACAGCTCCGTGTCCGAAATGGCTACATCGTTGGGCAGTGAGGCATCCACGGTCAGCACGGCGCCCTGCCGCTGGGCTTTGTCGGTGAAGGAGGAGCACAGCAGGTTCACCAGATGGTTTTCGCAGAAGCGGCGGGGCGTGATGGCCTCGATATCCGCCTGGACCTTTTTGATATACGCCGCCGCCTCGTCCGGCCGTCCCGCGGACAGCAGACCGTCCAGCATATTCAGGTGGTGGCGCATATCGTGCTGATAGACGGCGGTCTGGGTCTCCAGCCGGTGGAGGGAGTCCATCTCCGACTGGGATTGCTCCAGCTCCACCTCCAGCATGGAGCGCTGCATCTCCGCGTCGGTGCGCCGCTGTGACTGCAGGTGAAAGGCAGGCAGAAACAGCACATAGAACGTCACCAGCACCGTGGGCAGAAACTCATTCAGCGCCTGAATGCCGGAATAGAGTGCATCGGAGTAGATCGTGGTGGCATAGTCGAAAATATAATAGGTGACGGGCAGGCTGCCGAACAGCAGCAGCGCCGCCGTTGAGGAGGTCATGGTGTTATAGGCCGCGGCCACGAAAAAGCGGCGCAGGAGATAATACATCACCGGCATCAGCAGGATATAGACCAGCTCGGCGGCCAGCGTGCTCTGCGTCAGCGCCTCCACGGCGATGCGTCCCCAGCGGGGCGGCTGGCAGCACAGATACGCGGTGCAGGTGCTGACAATGGCTACGCCCACCGATTTTTTCATAAACAAAATCAGAATAAGCACCAACGGCACATGGACGACCAGCGGGTAGAGCTGCTTTACCGTTCGTTCGCCCAAAAGCACCAGCCCCAGTCCCTGTACCAGCAGGAACAGCAGGCAAAGCAGCGTCAGCAGGCACTTCTGCTGTCGGGAGACATGGCCGCCGGTGGAGAGATCCGCGCTGAGCGCCAGTCCATAGATCAGCACCAGCACATAGCAGAATATATCCAGCGCGGACTGCATAGATAAATCAAACATATTATGCGTCCCTCCCGGAAAACAGCAGGGCCAGATAGTCCTTTTGCAGCTGGCCGTACAGCAGGCGGGACACGGGCACGTTATGGCCGCTGAAGGTGATGACCCCGGCGGGGGAGAGCTTTTCGGCCTGGAGCATATTGACGATGTAGGACCGGTGGACCCGCATAAACTCCGGGCGGGCCAGCAGCGCCCCTTCATACTCGCGCATGGAGGCCGCCACCTCATAGACAGTGCCGTCGGCCATGTTGAAGAACAGGTGTTTGCCGTTGACCTCCACATAGCTCAGCTGGGAAAAGGGCAGGCGCACCAGCATGCCGTTGGACTTGACGGTCAGGCCGTCCTGCGGCTTCTGCTCCCGCAGATACAGCTTGTCCAGCACCGGATAGAGCAGCTTGGCATTGATGGGCTTGAGCAGATACTCCGCCGCCCGGACGCCGTAGCTCTCGTAGGCGAAGCCGGGAGAGGTGGTGAGAAAGATGATGTCCGCCGCCGCGTCGAAGGAACGGATCTCCCGTGCGGCGTCCATGCCGGTCATGCCGGGCATCAGCACGTCCAGCAGATACAGGGTGAAGCGCTCGGCGCGGGCAGCGTCCAGCAGCTGGCCGCCGCTGCGGAAGGTCTGAAAGCGGACATCGGAGTGCAGGTCAGACTGCCAGGCCTGCAAAAGCGCCGTGAGCTTTTCCAGCTCCTCGATCTGATCATCACATGCTGCGATATACATGGCGCCGCCTCCTTGTGCTTTTCTTGTGCTTCCGCGGCTTTATTTTATCATAAGAAAAGGGAATTGTCACCGCAAATTTTACATTTCGCGGACGTGTGTACGCATTTCGCGGCATATACATCCCCAAACTCCTCCACATCTGGTACGATGTCCTTCGCAGGGACCACTGTGCCCTGCGGAAGGGGGCGTTTGCGTATGAAATGGGTCATCTGGCTCGTGGCGATCGCCAGCACTTCAGCGCTTGTCGCCCTGTGGTTCTGGGAGGTCCGCCGTCTGCTGCGTCAGCACCGGAGCATGGTAGAGAGCGCCCGGTGCCAGCTGGCCGCTTTTGAAAAGCGGGCGGCAGAGGCTGCGGGCAATGCTGATGTGGCGGAGGTCCTGCGGCGCAGCGAGAGCATTTACCGGCAGGCCGCCGGCAACTATAACGAGACACTGCATCGGCCATGGATCTATATTCCCGGGCGGCTGATGGGCTTCCACTATGAGGAGGCCGCGAAGGTCCCCGGCCGGGTACATAGATAGATGAACAGGAAAGAGAAGCAACAAAAACCATTGGGAGGGTATTGTTATGCGCGATGAAATGAAACGGACGATGTTTGAACTGTTCGGCGTGGGCAGCGAGGACGACAAGGTGCTGGCCGCCGGCGGGAAAAAGCCCGCCGTCAAGCCGGAGCCGGTAAAGACCGCGCCGGTGCAGGCACCGGTACAGCCTGTGGTGAAGGCCAAGGCCGCCAGCTATCTGGCTGCGGGTACTTCACTGGAGGGCACACTGCGCTCCGACGGCGATGTGGAGATCGCCGGGGCATTCAAGGGCGAGGTCATTACCACCGGCACGGTGACGCTGCGCTCGGTCATCCAGAGCAATATCACCGCCGGCAGCCTGAACCTCATCGGCTGTACGCTGACCGGTGATGTAAAGGTCACGGGCACCGTTACCGTCAGCGAGGATTCTCAGGTGACGGGCAACATCAACGCCAAGGAGCTGCTGTGCGCCGGTAAGGTCAACGGCGATCTGGAGATCACCGGCGGCACTACCCTGGAGGAGAAGGCTCAGATCAGCGGCGGCCTGGTGACGGGCACTCTGGCGGTGGTCAAGGGCGCGGTCATCCGCGGCGGCGTGGAGATCAAGGCATTCTCCGGCACGGCCAAGCAGGAGCCCAAGCAGGAGCACAAGCAGGAGCACAAGGCCAACTGACTGCGATCATGTGATCGGCGGCCGTGCAGCGGACGCTGGTACAGGAGGTATATATTATGGGCCTGTTCAGCAACAATATCCAGTATGCCGGCGGTTTTATTGAGCAGGAGGACGGCCCGGTTATGATCGCTATGCTGGACGGCACCGGTATGAATGCCCTGTATTTCCACCTGTATATGGGCGAGTAAGCTGTGATAAAAAAGGAGCACCCGGCCGGGTGCTCCTTTTTTGAGCTTTTCTATTCCTTGTCCGTGTCGGGGGTCTCTGGCTTGGGCAGCAGCGTTACCTCCGCCGCGTCCACCTGATGGTCCAGAATGGAGGTCACATGGATCCGCATCCCCTCAGCCTCCAGCGTAATGTCCTGCGGGCCGTCGTCGGGTATCATGCCCAGCGCGTCGAACACCAAGCCGGTCAGGGTGTCATGCTCCTCCTGGTCCAGCTCGATGCCAAGTGCGTCCTCCAGATCGTCCAGCTCTACGTTGCCGGTGATGGCCAGGGAGCCATCCTCCCGCTTTTCGATGCGGGGCTCATCATCGTCCGGGATGTTGCTGTCGTCGCTGCCCAGGTCGCCCACCAGCTCCTCAACCAGGTCGTTCAGCGTCACGATGCCCACCATGCCGCCGTACTCGTCCAGCACCACGGCCAGGGGATTGCCGGTACGCTTCATGTTGCGGAACAGGGCGTCGGCCTTAATGGTCTCCGGCACGAAGTACGGCGTGCGGACGGCGCCGGCCATTACGCTCTCCCGGCTCTTATCCGCCAGACGGAAGTACTCCTTGGCGTTCAGAATGCCCACCACATTGTCCGCGCTGTCCTCGCACACGGGGTAGCGGGTGTGCCGCGTGTTGTGGATGGTCTCGGCCCAATCGTCCATGGTGTCGTCCAGCCACAGCAGATCCACGTCCGTGCGGTGGGTGGCGATCTCCTCGGCGGTCAGGTCATCAAACTCAAAGACGTTCTGGATGAACTCCTTTTCCTCATGGTCGATGCCGCCGTGCTCGCTGCTGGCGTCCACCATCATGCGGATGTCCTCCTCGCCCACCTGCTCCTCGGCCTCGTTGGGATCAATGCCCAGCAGCCGCAGTATGCCGTTGGTAGACGCGCTCAGCAGCCACACAATGGGCGCGAACAGCTTGGAGATGACAGTGATGAGCCCGGAGATGTTCAGCGCTACCTTCTCCGACTGCTTCATGGCAATGCGCTTGGGCACCAGCTCGCCGAATACCAGCGTGAAGAAGGACAGGATCAGCGTGATCAGGATCACGGCGAGGGTGTTCAGCGTGGCGGGCGGGATCGTTACGCCCAGCCCCACCAGCCAGTCCACCAGCGGGTCGGAGAAATTCTCCGCCGCGAAGGCGCTGCCCAGAAAGCCCGCCAGGGTGATGGCCACTTGAATAGTGGCCAGGAACCTGGCCGGCTGGGCCGTCAGCCGGCTGAGCCGCTTGGCCTTCCGGCTGCCCTCCGACACCATTTTGCTCAGCTTCACCTCGTTTACCGACAGCACAGCGATTTCCGCGCAGGCGAACACGGCGTTCAGGGCGATAAGCACCACCTGTAAAAGCAATAACCAACCTATTGAGGTATCCAAATTTTGTCTCCTTTCCCGGGCTCCGCTGCTTTTGCGGAGCACCTCCTCTCGCTTTTTGCGCGATGTAAAAAGCGCAAAAGACACGGCCTGTGTGCCTCGCGCACAGGTCATGTCTCACGTCATTCTCTGTTGTTCTGATCTCGTTCAGGGCAAGAGTCGCTGCCGGCTGTGTCCATCCTGTGATAGAACCTCCCTGTATTTTTGGTTATGTTTTATTATACAGATGTGTAGGGGATATGTCAATATGACCGGAGGGAAAAGTGCCGCGGACGTCATGTCCGCGGCACAGTCATGCTACTCTGTCAGCAGCTTTTCCAGCCGCGCACGGATCAGACCCAGCAGCGTGTCGTTGTCCGGCTTGTCGGTGTATTCCGACGGGTCGCACAGCATGGTCAGGTCCTCGGTAAAGTGCCCGGCCTCGAATATATCCAGCCCCGCCTGCTCCAGGCAGCCGGAAAAGCGCACCAGGTCGGCGTTGCCGTCCAGCTCGCCTCGCTTCCGCAGGGCGCCGGCCCAGGCGAACATGGTGGCCAGGGGGTTGGTGGATACCTTTTCTCCCTTCCGCCAGCGGTAGAAGTGGTCGGTGACGGTGCCGTGGGCGGCCTCATACTCGAAGCAGCCGTCCGGGGACACCAGCACGCTGGTCATCATGGGCAGGGAGCCGGAGGCCGCGGCGACCAGGTCGCTCATCACGTCGCCATCGTAGTTCTTGCAGGCCCAGACGATGCCGCCCTTGCTGCGGAGGACCTTGGCGGCGATGTCGTCGATCAGGGCGTAGCGGTAATGCAGCCCCGCCTTTTCAAAGGCAGCCCGGTACTCCTCGTCATAGACCTGCTGGAACAGCAGCTTGAAGGTCTGGTCGTAGTCCTTGGAGATGGTGTCCTTTGCGCCGAACCACACGTCCTGCCCCACGGACAGGGCATAGGTGAAGCAGCAGCGGGCGAAGGAGAGAATGGAGGCGTCCCGGTTGTGCATGGCCTGCACCACGCCGGGGCCCTTGAAGTCGAATACCGTCTGGCGGCTCAGCTCCCGGCCGCTTTCATCGGTGAACACCAGCTCCGCCTTTCCGGCACCGGGTACGCGGTATTCCACCGCCTTGTACAGGTCGCCGTAGGCGTGGCGGGCGATGGTGACAGGCTTCTCCCAGCAGGTCACCACAGGCTTGACCCGCTTCAGCAGGATGGGTGCGCGGAACACGGTGCCGTCCAGCGCCGCCCGGATGGTGGCGTTGGGAGATTTCCACAGCTGGGTCAGGCCGTACTCCTCCTGCCGCTGCAGGTTGGGGGTGATGGTGGCGCACTTCACGCCGATCTTCAGGCGCTTGATGGCCTCCGCTGCCTGTGCGGTGACGGCATCTGCCGTCTCCTCCCTGTGGGGCAGGGACAGGTCGTAGTATTCGGTGTTCAGGTCCACGAAGGGCTTAATAAGTCTGTCCTTTATCATGCCCCACAGCACATGGGTCATCTCATCGCCGTCCAGTTCGGCGATGGGGACAGGCATTTTGATCTTTTCCATTCAGTTCACCGCCTTTGCCGCGTAATAGTTGATGAGGCACCCGCGCAGCAGCAGCTCGCGCTCCTCCGCGTTGGTGTTTTTCAGATAGAGGAGGATGTCCGTTTTCCTGCCGTCGTGCAGCAGTACCGCGGGAAATTCCTCGTCGCCCCGGGCTACCTTCTCCCGCACCTCCGGGACGTAGATAAAGTCGCCGGGTGCGCCGTCAAAGCTGTCGTCCGCCGCCAGGGTAAAGGGCAGCAGGCCCCAGTTGACGCAGTTGGAGCGATAGCGCTTGGTGGCGAATTCGTAGCAGATGTTGGCGCTGCCGCCCAGCACCCGCTGACAGGAGGCCGCCTGCTCCCGGGCAGAGCCGTCGCCGGGCTTGTTGGCAAAGATAACGGAGCCGATGTGCAGCCGGGAGAGGCTGTGGGTATCCAGCCCCAATGCGTGCAGCGTATCCGCCAGCGCCGCCGGTACCTCACCTGCGGCCCGGGCGCTTTCCAGCGCCGCCGCGGCCTTGGCCCGGGGCACATAGTCCGGGTCGCGGCGGGACAGGGTGAACTGCGCCAGCTTCATGGGGTTGGAACGGTAGGAGGACGTCTCGCCGGAGGGGATGAGCTCGTCTGTGGTGGTGACCTCATCCCGCAGAACGGAGGCCACCTGTAGGAGCAGATCATCGGATAGGGCGGGGATGGCGGGCCATTCGGCGATGTTGGGACCGTATTGCAGCGGGGCGTCCGGCTGGGGGTGGCCGAAGCCGCGATAGACCCGCTTGTCGTACACGGAGGCGTCGAACCGGCGCTCCGCGGAAGCCGGCTCGTCATAGTCCACGTCTGCCGCCGAGGTGAGCACACCGTGGTTCCGCGCGGTGGCGGCAATGGAGCGGGCGTCCATGAGGATCACGCCGGACAGCTGGCCGTCGCCGGGCTTGGAGCCCTCGCGGTTGGGGAAGTTCCGGGTGGTGTGACGGATGGATAGGGCGTCGTTGGCGGGCACATCGCCTGCGCCGAAGCAGGGGCCGCAGAAACAGGGCTTGCACACCGCGCCGGCGCGCAGCAGCCGGGCGGACACGCCGTTTTCCACCAGCTCCAGCTCCACGGGGACGGAGGGGGGATACACGGAGAAGTCAAAATTCCCGCTGCCTACGTCGCAGCCGTCCAGGATGGCAGCCGCCTCGGCGATGTTGTCATACAGGCCGCCGGCGCATCCGGCGATGACGCCCTGCTCTATATGGAGCTTGCCGCCCTTTACCTTGTCGGTGAGATGCAGCTGCACCTTGCCGCCGAACTGGTCGGCGGCCCGCTTCTCTACCTCACGCAGGATGTCGCCGGGGTCGGCGATCAGCTCCCGCAGCGTCACCGCCTCGGAGGGGTGGAAGGGCAGGGCGGCCATGGGCTCGATGGCGGACAGGTCCAGCTCGATAAGGCCGTCATAGTACGCGCCGTCCTCCGGATGCAGGGGTGCATAGTCCCCCGCCCGGCCGTGCAGCGCCAGATAGTCCTGCACGGCACCGTCCGTCTCCCAGATGGAGGTCAGGCAGGCTGTTTCGGTGGTCATGACGTCGATGCCGATGCGGTAGTCCATGCTGAGACGGCCGATGCCATCCCCCACGAACTCCAGCACCTTGTTTTTTACAAAGCCGTTTTTATACACCGCGCCGCACAGGGCGATGGCCACATCGTGGGGGCCCACGCCGTGGCGGGGCCTGCCGGTGACGTGCACCAGGATCACCTGGGGCGCTGCCAGGTCGTAGGTGTTACGCAGCAGCTGCTTGACGATCTCGCCGCCGCCCTCGCCTACGCCCAGGGTGCCCAGCGCGCCGTAGCGGGTGTGGCTGTCGGAGCCCAGCACCATTTTACCGCAGCCGGCCAGCATTTCCCGGGCATACTGGTGGATGACCGCCTGGTTGGCGGGCACATAGTCGCCGCCGTATTTCACCGCCGCCGACAGGCCGAAGGCATGGTCGTCGGCATTGATGGTGCCGCCCACGGCGCACAGGCTGTTGTGACAGTTGGTGAGCACATAGGGCACCGGGAATTCCGTCAGCCCGCTGGCCTTGGCGGTCTGGATGACGCCCACATAGGTGATATCGTGGGAGATGAGACTGTCGAACGTCAGGTGCAGCAGGCCGTCGCCGCTGCCGGTGTTGTGGGCGCGGAGGATGCGGCAGGCCATGGTCTTCTCCCGGGCTGCCGCCATGGCGGGTGTGGCCTCACGGACGGCGCCGCCGGTCCAGAGGACGGGAAGATCGTACAGCTTGATCATAGGATAGCACCCCTTTCGGGAAATCAGAGTGTCGGGCGCAGGCGGCCCGTGCAATAATGTAGTCAGTATAGCACGATGATGGAAAAATGCAAGAGGAAAATCAAGAAAATTGCAAGTTTGAAATCTGCGTTTTGCAAAAATCTCGAATGCTGACGGGTAAATTTGCGTTAAAATAAAAAATTTTGAAATTTTGAAATCTTGCTCTTGCAAAATGAAAGCGGCGGACGTATAATCACCCATGAAACAACGTACCGCCCTGCGGCGAAAGGAGAAACCGATATGACCGAGAAAGACACCACGATTTTAAAACAGTATACCAATCCTCTGAGCCGCAGCATCCAGGAGCAGTACGCCATCAGTCCGGATCACTACCGGGGCGATATAAAGCTGGGCCTGCGGAATAACGATGGCACGGGCGTTTTGGTGGGCGTGTCCAAGGTGGGCAGTGTTCAGGGCTATCTGATGCAGGACGGGCAGCGTGTTCCCGCCCCCGGCAAGCTGTACTACCGCGGCATCGAGCTCACCGACATCGTGGAGGCCCACCGCAAGGCCGGCACCTTCGGCTTCGAGGAGGTAGCCTACCTGCTGCTGATGGGCTATCTGCCCTCCAAGAGCGAGTTGGCCTACTTCGACAAGATCATGAACCAGGCCCGCAAGCTGCCCGAGGGCTTTACCGAGGGCATGATCATGCGGCACCCCAGCCACAATATCATGAACGAACTGGCCCGCAGCGTGCTGAGCCTGTATTCCTACGATCCGGACCCGGACAACACCTCCATCGACAATATGCTGCTGCAGTCCGTCAAGCTCGTTGGCTATTTCCCGTCCATTGTGGCCAACGCCTACGCGGTGCAGCGCCACTACTTCCACGGCGACTCCCTGCATATCCATTTCCCGGTGCCGGAGCTGTCCACGGCGGAGAACTTCCTCCGCATGATGCGCCCGGACAAGAGCTACACCGATGAGGAGGCCCATCTGCTGGACATGATGCTCATGGTCCACGCGGAGCACGGCGGCGGCAACAACTCTACCTTCGTCTGCCGCGCCATGTCCTCCAGCGGCACGGACACCTACAGCGCCATTGCCGGGGCTGTCGGCTCCCTGAAGGGGCCCCTCCACGGCGGCGCCAACGCCAAGGTCATGGAGATGTTCCGCTATATCAAGGAGAATGTGGATCCCCACGACGACGGCTCCATCAAGGACTACTTGAACAAGCTGCTGGACGGCCAGGCGGGCGATCGGTCCGGCAAGATCTACGGCCTGGGCCACGCGGTGTACACCATGTCTGATCCCCGCGCCGTGCTGCTGAAGAAGTACGCCCAGCGCATGGCGGAGCTGAAGGGCTACGCCGACGACTTCGCCCTGCTGCAGAAGGTGGAGGAGCTGGGCCTGCCCATGGTCATGGAACGCAAGCACAGCGACACGCCCATGTGTGCCAATGTGGATATGTACTCCGGCCTGGTGTATGCCATGCTGGGCATCCCTGAGGAGGTGTTCACGCCGCTGTTCGCCTCCGCCCGTATTGCCGGCTGGTGCGCCAACCGCATTGAGGAGGTGGTCACCTGCCACAGGATCATGCGCCCGGCCTACCGTGCCGTCACCACCCATGAGGCGTATATCCCAATGGACCAGCGCGGCGAGCATCTGCACCTGTCCGCGGCGGACTGATACAAGAAAAGAGCCGTCCCCATGGGGGACGGCTCCTTTTTACAGGACCAGGTTTTCGTCGGTGATCTCGCCCTTGCAGACCACGTTGGTGGGGCCGGTCAGATACAGGTCGGTGACGCGGCCGGCCGCGTCACGTTCCGCGTCCACATACAGCGTGCCGCCGGTCATGTCTACCCGTACATGCTTGCCGGAGACCTTTCCCAGCAGCGTCAGCACCGTCACCACGGAGCCGGTGCCCGTGCCGCAGGCGTAGGTAAAATCCTCCACCCCGCGCTCATAGGTGCGCTCGTACACATGGTCCGGGCCGATGATCTCATAAAAGTTCACGTTGGCGCCCTTGGGGAAATCCGGATAATGCCGCAGGGTCCGGCCCAGCCGGAGCAGTGCCGCCGTGTCATAGTCTCTCAAGCCGGCGATGGGTACTGCCGCGTGGGGGATGCCGGGGTCGCCCAGCTCCACATAGGCACAGTCATAGGTGATGCCGTCCACCTCCGCCTTGCCATCCAGGCGCATATGGCAGGGATCGTTGAGCCGTATACGGTATAGCCGTTTGCCCATTCGCCAGCCCGTCACAAGACCGGCGGTGGTCTCTACCCGCTGTGTTTCGCCGGCCAGGCCGTTCTCGAACCCGAAGCGGCAGATGCACCGCGCGCCGTTGCCGCACATCTCACCCGTGGAGCCGTCGGAGTTGAAGAACAGCATTTTGTAGTCGCCGCCACAGGTGGGCGGCTTCACCACCATGAAGCCGTCTGCGCCGATGGACATATGCCTCTCACACAGGACGCGGACGATCTCCGGCCACCTGTTCTCGGGGATGGCGTTCCGACGGTCGTCCACCACGATAAAATCATTGCCTGCCCCGTTCATCTTCCAGAATTCCATGATAGCCCTCCCTCGCGGTATTTTCTGCCATTGTACAGGGAACTGCCGCCATTGTCAAATACGCTGTCCCTATCGCCTGCGCCAAAAAGAAAAGCCACCCTTTAGGGGGGCTCTTCCGTGACTGCCCACAAGTTTTGTTGTCCGTACTTCCACATACCGCAAGGAAGGGGGAGTGTGAGGGGGAAACCTTTGCGGGTTTCCCCACTCGCGTTCAGTCATCCGCCCGCAGGCGGCACTTTTGCACAGCAAAAGTGCCGCACCAAAAAAGAAGAGGCACACGAACGTGTGTCTCTTCTTTTTTGGTGCGAGCGATGGGACTTGAACCCACACGACCTTACGGACACAAGCACCTCAAGCTTGCCTGTCTGCCGATTCCAGCACGCTCGCGGACAAGATACCTGATTATTATAGCAAAACCGGGCAGTTTGTCAAGTACCGGAGGAAAATTCGCCTGCCGCAGATAAAAAAGACCGCCGAAAGGCGGTCTTTCTTATACCTTTTTATTCGTTCCCCGGGAAGCTGGGGATGGTGGCGAAGCCACGCTGCAGGTCCTCGTCGGTGGGGATGACATCGCGCATCTCGCCATCGTTGTACTTGCCGTAGGCCACCATGTCGAAGTAGCCGGTACCGGTCAGGCCGATGACGATATTCTTGGTCTCGTTGTTCTCCTTGCACTTCACCGCCTCGTCAATGGCCACGCGGATGGCGTGGCTGCTCTCCGGCGCGGGCAGGATGCCCTCGCAGCGGGCGAACAGCTCCGCCGCCTCGAACACGGCGGTCTGCTCCACGCTGCGAGCTTCCAGCATGCCGTCGTGGTACAGCTGGCTGACGATGCTGCTCATGCCGTGATACCGCAGGCCGCCGGCGTGGTTGGCGGAGGGGATAAAGCCGTTGCCCAGGGTGTACATCTTGGCCATGGGGCAGATCTTGCCGGTGTCGCAGAAGTCGTATTTGAACACGCCACGGGTCAGGCTGGGGCAGGAGGCCGGCTCCACGGCGATGATGCGGTAGTCCGCCTCGCCCCGCAGCATCTCGCCCACGAAGGGGGAGATCAGGCCGCCCAGATTGGAGCCGCCGCCGGCGCAGCCGATAATGATGTCCGGCTTGATGCCGTATTTATCCAGCGCCGCCTTCGTCTCCAGACCGATGACAGACTGGTGCAGCAGCACCTGATTCAGCACACTGCCCAGCACATAGCGGGTGTTGGGCGTGGAAGTGGCGCACTCCACGGCCTCACTGATGGCGCAGCCCAGAGAGCCGGTGGTGTCGGGGAACTCCGCCAGGATCTTGCGGCCTACCTCGGTGGTCAGGGAGGGAGAGGGGGTCACGTCCGCGCCGTAGGTCCGCATGACCTCACGGCGGAAGGGCTTCTGCTCATAGGAGCACTTCACCATGAACACATGGCAGTCCAGCCCCAGATAGGCGCAGGCCATGCTCAGCGCCGTGCCCCACTGGCCGGCACCGGTCTCCGTGGTCACGCCGGTCAGACCCTGCTCCTTGGCGTAGTAGGCCTGAGCGATGGCGGAGTTCAGCTTGTGGCTGCCGGAGGTGTTGTTGCCCTCGAACTTGTAGTAGATGTGCGCCGGGGTGCCCAGCTTCTCCTCCAGACAATAGGCGCGCACCAGCGGGGAGGGACGATACATCTTATAGAAGTTCCGCACGTCCTCGGGGATGGGGATATAAGGGGTATGGTCGTCCATCTCCTGCTTTACCAGCTCGGCGCAGAACACGTGGCCCATCTCCTCCGCCGTCATGGGCTGAAGGGTGCCGGGGTTCAGCAGGGGGGCGGGCTTCGTCTTCATGTCGGCGCGCACATTGTACCAATACCGGGGCATCTCGTCCTCGGAGAGATAGATCTTGTAGGGAATGCCGCGGTTCTTCAGTTCTTTCATGGTGTTTGTCTCCTTTCGGTATTGGTCAGCGCGGTACGCTGTGTTACGCAAAATAGTCGATCTGCATGGCGTGCTTGACCTTGGCCAGGGTATCGGCCGCGGCGGCCTGCGCTGCCTCGGTGCCCTGCCGCAGCACGTCCATCACATAGCCGGGGTCCTTTTCCAGCTCCTCACGGCGATTACGGATAGGCTCCAGCGTCTCCTGCAGGACGTTGTTCAGGAACTTCTTGACCTTCACATCACCCAGGCCGCCCCGCTGATAGTGGGCCTTCAGTTCGTCCAGATTGGCGTAGTCCGGCAGGTATTTGGCAAAGTGCTCATCATTGCAGAAGGCGTCCAGATACATGAACACCGGGTTGCCCTCGGTCTGGCCGGGGTCGCTGACCTGCAGGTGGTTGGGGTCGGTGAACATACCCATGACCTTGGTGCGGATGTCCTCCGGCTTGTCGGCCAGATAGATGCAGTTGCCCAGGGATTTGCTCATCTTTGCCTTGCCGTCGGTGCCGGGCAGACGCAGGCAGGCCTCGTTGTCCGGCAGCAGGGCCGTGGGCTCCACCAGCGTCTCGCCGTACAGCTCGTTGAAGCGGCGGACGATCTCGCGGGCCTGCTCCAGCATGGGCAGCTGGTCCTCGCCTACGGGCACGGTGTCGGCCATGAAGGCGGTGATGTCCGCCGTCTGGCTGACGGGATAGGTCAGGAAGCCCATGGGGATGCTGTGGTTGAAGCCCCGCAGCTGGATCTCCGCCTTCACGGTGGGGTTGCGTTCCAGCCGGGCCAGCGTCACCAGGTTCATGTAGTAGAAGGTCAGCTCCGTCAGCTCACACACCACGGACTGGATGAACATATGGCACTTGGCGGGGTCCAGACCGCAGGCCATGTAGTCCAGCGCCACCTGGAGGATGTTCTCCCGCACCTTACCGGGGTTGTCGAAATTGTCGGTCAGGGCCTGGGCGTCGGCGATCATAAAGAACAGCTTTTCAAATTTGCCGCTGTTCTGCAGGATGACGCGGTTGCGGAGGGAGCCTACATAATGGCCCACGTGCAGGCGGCCGGTGGGGCGGTCGCCGGTGAGGATGATCTTACCCATAATCGTGATTCCTTTCTGTATGAGAAATGTTTTTTCGAGACAACAAAAAAGTCTGTCCCATGGAAAATCCATGGGACAGACTGAAAATACAAGCCTGCGGTACCACCCACATTGGCGTAAAAACGCCCACTTTGCGCGCACTGTCATGCGTTCCGCCGGGATAACGGCCGCGGCTGCCGTCGGGTATTACTCGCCATCTGGCTTTCTCCCCGCCCTCGTAAGTCCATTCACCGCACGTTCCGCTGCCGCGCTTTCACCGATACGCGGCTCTCTGATACTGACGCCTGATCAAAATCACGGATTTTGATCAGCCCTTTTGAAGCATCCAAGCGCTGCGCAAAGCGCAGTTGATGCTTCAAAAGCCGTCTCATACGAAATCTACGCCGCTGCTGCGGCTATGAAAACACTTCGTGTTTTCATCAGATTTCTGTATGAAAGCTTCCTGTGCGCCTACTCCTCTTACTCAACGGTTTTTGAAGTATGGGGTTATTGTATCACCTTTTTTGCAGATGTCAAGCAAAAATTTTATCGGACGGCGCTATCTGCACAGCATTTCCAGCAGCTGCGGGGCGGTGTCCGCGATGTGTTCCGCGCCGGCAATTTCCAGTTTCTCGCGGCCGCGGAAGCCCCAGCTGACGGCGATCAGCGGCAGACCGGCGTTGCGGGCCGTGGCCACATCCACATCGCTGTCGCCCACATACACGGCATTTTCCGGGCGGACGCCGAGAGCCGAAAGTGCTTGTGCCACAAGGGCTGGCGATGGTTTCGGGTCCACGCCGTCCCGCTGGCCGAGGGCCGGCATACCGGGGAAAAACTTTTCCGCCAGCGCCTTGGTGGTGGCGTCCGGCTTGTTGGAGACGACGGCGGTCTTCACACCCATTTTTTCCAGCTCCGCCAGGACCTCCGGAATGCCGGGGTACGGCGCGGTCTTTACGCAATTATGGGCCTGGTACCAGTCCTTGTAGGCACTCAAAATCTCTTGAAACCGTTGGGGCGCAATGGGTTCGGGGATGGCGCGCTCCATGAGCTTCGCGGCGCCATTGCCGACGAAGGCGCGTATTTCCTCGAGGGTGCGCTGCGGCCAACCATTTTCAAGCAGGATATGATTTACAGCGTCCTGCATATCCGATAGGGTGTCTAAAAGTGTGCCGTCCATGTCGAAAAGAACGGCCTGAAAGCGGGGGCAAAGAGGGAAATTCATGTGGCAGGTTCCTTTACATTCAGGTTATTTCGTGTTGTTCTTATCTTGCGCGTATAGTCACTTTATCTTGCTCTTAATGAAGCATTATAGCAAACTGTGAGGCACATTGCTATATGCAGTTGTCGTTTTTTTGCGGTATGGCACATTTTTGGCCGGACAGATGGGTCGGCAGGTGGGGCAGGAGGATACTGCCCGGGATCAGCAGGATGCGATACCGCCCGGAAGGGTGATCTGTGCCTTCAGGAGCACCGCGCCGCGGCCCACGGTACGGCGGCTGAGGCGGCCGAAGGGCGCGCTGCCGCCTGCGGAAAAGGCGGGACGGACGCCGGCAGAGCCGACGCCCGTCCCAATGCAAAAGGGGAACACACATGGACGTGCGTTATACGCTTGTTACGCCTTCCTGCCGCCCTTGAAGAACGCGCCGATGAGCAGGATGACCACAAAGATGATGAGGTAGAACAGCACCTTGATATGGTAGGCGCGGATGGTGGCGTATACCATGAACAGGGAGCACAGGGTGGCCAGGATGGGCATGACCTTGCCGCGGAAGGCGGACAGATCATTGCGCTTCATCAGGGAGAAGTAGATGGGGATGTACAGCGCGTACAGGGTGATGATGGGCAGCTCGGAGGAGTCGAAGCAGAAGGGTCCGAACCAGCCGGCGGTCAGATTTGCGCCGTAGAAGTACACCAGCCACAGGCCGGAGACGAAGATACCGAACACGGTGGAGTTGGTGGGCATATTGGTGGTGGGATCGATATTGCGGAACATGGCCAGCTTCTCGTTCTCGCCGTCGGCGGCCAGGTCATACATACCGCGGGTAACGGCCATCATCAGACCGTTGCAGGTGCCCCAGCAGGAGATGGAGACGAAGGCGAAGATAGCGATACCGCCCACCTGGCCAAAGACGTTCATAAACGCGCTCTTGGCGCCGGACTGGGCATTCGCCATGAGGGTGGCGCTGTCGATGGCGCCGGAGAGGCCGATGTAGTACACCACGTAGACGACGGCCACGATGACGGTGCCGATCAGCAGGGCCTTGGGCAGATTGCGCTTGGAGTCCTTCAGCTCGGAGCCGATGGAGGTGGCACAGATCCAGCCCTCGAAGGCGAAGGACAGGGACACGACGCCGCCGAACAGGCCGGCCAGAGGCGCCACGGAGGGGTCCACCACGTTGGCAAAGTTGTAGTTGATCTGGCCGTTGCTCAGGCCCACGATGGTGCCGACAACGGCCATCAGCAGCAGGGGGATGAGCTTGATGATCGTGGTGCTGATCTGGAACTTACCGGCCAGTTTGGGGGCCAGGGCGTTCATCAGATAGGTGACGACCATGAAGAAGATGGCCAGGGTCATCACGGGGCCGCTGGTGGGGTCTTCCCAGCCGATCAGCACGCCGAAGTAGCGGGCGGGGAGCCAGCACAGCACGCCCACCAGGGAAGGGTAGTATACCACGGCCATGAACCAGCCCACATAGTAGCTGTACGTCTTGCCGCAGGAGGCCTTGGCAAAGCCCACCAGGCCGTCCACGCCCTCATGGCTCTGGGCCACGATGCCGAAGGTGCAGGCGCTGATGATCATCACGATACCCATGATGATAAAGGCCAGGATGCCGATACCCAGGTTGCCGCCGGTGCCCTTCAGCACGGCCTCAGCCTTGAAGAAGATACCGGAGCCGATGACGGTGCCCACCACCATGGCGATGGCTACGGGCAGAGTATACCGTTTTTCCATAATTCCGTTTTCCTTTCTGATCTCTCCTCATAATTGGATCGTGAGACTTTTCACAATCACAGCATCATTATAGCGCGTTCACGATTTATTCACAAGCCTTTTTTGTCTGTGTTTTGTAGAAAAATTCACAATATTTTTAGGTAATTCGCCAATTCGCGCTTTACACCGTTAAGGCTTTTAGCGGGTTTCCGCAGAAGAAAACCGCGGCGCACCGCGGCAGGCATACAGCTGCTTGGAAAACCGCGAAAAAAGCAGGACCGGCGGGGCCGGTCCTGCATGGCAGGCAGAGGTCGTTATACGTTGAAGCGGAAGTAGATCATGTCGCCGTCCTTGACCACATACTCCTTGCCCTCGGAGCGCAGCAGGCCCTTTTCCTTGGCGGCGGCCACGCTGCCGCCGCAGGCCATCATCTCGTCGAAGTTGATGGTCTCGGCCCGGATGAAGCCGCGCTCGATGTCGGAGTGGATCTTGCCGGCGGCCTGGGGAGCCTTGGTGCCCTTTTTGATGGTCCAGGCGCGGCACTCGTCCTTACCGTAGGTCAGGAAGGAGATGAGACCCAGCAGGTCATAGCTGCACTGGATGAGACGGTCCAGACCGGACTTTTCGATGCCCAGGTCCGCCAGGAACATGGCGCGCTCCTCCGGGTCATCCAGCTCGGCGATGTCCTGCTCCAGCTTGGCGCAGATGGGCAGCACCTGGGCCCCCTCCCTGGCGGCCAGATCGCGGACGGACTGGAAGTACTTGTTGTCCTCATAGTGGGCGAAGCCGTCCTCGTCCATGTTGGCGGCGTAGATGATGGGCTTGAGGCTCAGCAGGTCCGCCGTCTCGACGATGGCGCGGTCGTCCTTGTCGCACTCGAAGGTGCGGGCGGACTTGCCGCCGTCCAGATGCGCCGCCAGGGCCTTGAACACCTCGGCCTCATGGAGGAACTTCTTGTCGCCCTTGGCGGCCTTCGTGGCCTTCTCCGCCCGGCGGTTGACCATCTCCAGGTCCGCCATGATCAGCTCCAGGTCGATGGTCTCGATGTCGCCCAGGGGGTCCACGGGGACGTTCTGGCTGGCATCGGCCACCACGTGCATGATGTTCTCGTCATCAAAGCAGCGGACCACGTGGACGATGGCGTCCGTGCGGCGGATATTCTCCAGGAACTTGTTGCCCAGGCCGGCGCCCTGGCTGGCGCCCTTTACCAGACCGGCGATGTCCACGAACTCGATGACGGCGGGGGTCTTTTTGTCCGGCTGGTACATCTCCGCCAGCTTGTCCAGCCGCGCGTCCGGCACGGCCACCACACCCACGTTGGGCTCGATGGTGCAGAAGGGGTAGTTGGCGCTCTCTGCCCCGGCGTTGGTGATGGCGTTGAACAGGGTGCTTTTGCCAACATTTGGTAATCCGACGATACCTAATTTCATATCTTCATTTTCTCCTTTATTTTCGAGGAAGAAAGTTGCGGAATGACGGTTCAATCTCGCGATTTTTAGAACTTTCTTCAATTATAAACTTTTTGACGGGTGATTTACTCACCTTTTACTCACCTTTTTACGCGCTTTTTGCTTCTTCAAATTGGCGCACAGCTTGAAAGAGGGAGTCATCAGTCACATGGACGTATTTGTCCATTGTGGTCTTAATACTGGCATGACCCAACAGCTTTTGCAATACCTTGGGCGGCATCCCACGCTCGATTGCCCGTGTAGCATAGGTGTGGCGCAGGGCGTGCATACAGAAATGCTCTATACCTGCCCGGTCACACAACTTATATAAATGCGTATCATAGCTGCTGTTCTTTGCGGGCATTCCGGTACGGAAGTTGATAAAGACAAGGTCGCGCATATTCATCTTCGTCTTTTCCGCTGTTCGCCGGTCAACGTAGGTCAGCACTTTATCCAGTTCGGGGGCTTCTTTGCGGTATTCCCGGACTTGATACAAGTCCCACAGGATTTGATAGGCAGTATCCGTTAACGGTATCGTGCGGTAGCTTTTCTTGGTTTTCGGAGGCCCTGCCCGCCACTCCTGCTGCTTATAGCGGAACTCCAACGTCTTGTTAACCGTCAGCGTGTGCCGTTCCCAGTCAATAGCGTCCCATGTCAGACCAATCATTTCGCCGGTACGCAAGCCTGTCTCCAAAATCAAGGCGTACTGCGCGTAGTTGTGGGAACGCTTTGCCGCCTCCATGAACTTCGCCTGCTCCGCGACCGTCAGAAAGTGAATTTCGTCCGGGGCTTTTACAGAGACTTCAAACCGTACCCCGTCCAACGGGTGTGTGTCAATCAGCCCGTTTTCCTTGGCAGCCTTGAACATCGTCCCCATCGTGATATACGTCTGTCGGATAGTAGAACCGGCATAGGAGGCGGTCATGCTGTTAAGTACAGTTTTGCAGTGCATGGGCTTCACGTCCGTCAGCAGCATATCGCCTAATACGGGCTTTACATTCTTTTCATAACGTTCCCGATAGTTCCGTATGGTGTTCGTAGCCAAGCCGGTGAGCAGATTTTCTCGCCAAAATGTTTCCCACGCGTTTACCGTCATAGGGACAGGCTTCGGCTTTACCGACGGGTACAGTTGATGATACAGCTGCTCTTTCTGCCAATTTTGGGCATCCCTCAAATTCTGAAAGCACTTTTCCAAACGCCTTCCCGCTTTGTCTGTGCATCGTGCGTAGTACAGGCCATCTTTTCTTTGACCTATACCTTTTCCAAGCTCTTTTCCTTTCAAACTTTTTCCCATATTTAGCTCCTCTCTGCCACAGAGAAATGAGCCATGTAACGCGATAATTGTACCACGGTAGCTTCACTTTCTCAATAGATAAACGGTATTTTTCTTAACTGCAAGGTGCAGAAATGCCCTGCCACACAGCGGCGACAGGGCATCCCGCGCCCATCAAACGACGAAGCGGCTGGAAATGTATTCCTCAAATTCCTTGCGTTTGACTAACTTTTTGCTGCCAACATACAGCACGAAAGGGCAACCATCTTCCCGCAGCATAGCGTCAATACGGTTGATGCCGATGTTGGAGTATGCAGCAGCTTCCTTGATGGTAAGTAACAGCTTTTTGTCAATAGGGATACGTGAGTCTGAATCCATGGCGTTCACCTTTATAGTGTCTTGTCGTCAAAAAGAAACGCCTGAAATACCGTCCCGTCATGGAGCAAAAAGCGCCCACGCGACGTTTTAGGGATACGGTCAGATGCATCCGTACTGTCAAGGATGATTTGAGAAAGGACGTTATCTGCTCGTCCGCAGATGCGGCAGTCGATGTTATTTTTGATCTGCCCCGCAAGGATGTTGGCGTCAGGCCGCTGCGTAGCCAAAATTAAGTGAATACCAAAAGCGCGCCCCTGCCGCGCGATAGTAGCCAGCCTGCTCTCTACCTGCGCGACCTGCTCTTTTTGTTCTTTGCTCAAGCCGGTCTTGTCCAACACCTCTGCTACCTCATCGCAGGCGAAGATGTAGCGGGGCAGGTCTTCGTTCATGGCGGCGTTGTATTCACCCAAATTAGCGCAGCCAACATTTTTGAAAAGCCGCTTGCGTTCCTCCAAGATAGCAAGAAGTTCGTCCAGCAGCGGCACCAACTCCTCCAAGGTAAAGCAAAAGCGGCAATGTTCGTGCCAAACGGCGGGGTAATCCACGCCGCCCTTAAAGTCCGCCACGCAGACCACCGCGCCCTTTTTGATGGACTCCATCACGAGCAGCTTGAGCAGGACGCTTTTCCCACTCCCGGTAGAACCTCCGAGGAGAATGTGCGGTGTTGTTGCCAAGTTTACAGTCACAAGCCCAGCAAGGCCGCGTCCCAGTACCAGCACAAAATCCTCGCGGCTTAGATAGCGATTTGTCCATGGAAGTATAGCAGGCAGCGCACCGCTGGCAGGGACAACTCTTAGCTGCACGGTACGGTTATTTTTGCCCTGTTCGATGGAAATAATGTTAATATCCAATGCGCTTTCCAGTTTTTCGCGGTGATCCTCAAATTGCGTGAGGTGTACGCCGTGACTGAGAAAAGTCAGCACCTCCACTGTTTCATCTTCCTTGTGTCGGTCTATGAGAACAGGATGCTCTCCTGCTGCGTTTTTAAGCCCAATGCGTTGAATGTCCTGCGCGATGGAAAGAAAACCACGCGGCAATCCTGCCGCAGCCGTTCCCAAAACCGTCAACATTACACCGAAGACGACAAATGCCATCCCGTACAAGCCACGCTCAAACGCGGCCAGTGCGCCATCAGGCACACTCAGCATCGCCAAGAGGAGCAGCAGCGCGAAAACGACCGCAACAACGATTGCTCGTGTCCGCGTCTGACAGTCTGAGTGAATATTTTTCGTTCCTTTTTTTATAAAAAGCCACAGTACTGTAAGCTTAAAATCTGATGTCATAGACTTCTCCTTATGTATTTGCATTTTGTAACTGTAACGAAGACGGGTGGGGTAATACTGCCCCACCCGTCTTGCTAATCAGCATAGGAATTGGGGTATTTATTCCGACAGGGGTGTCCGTTCCAACGCTTCGGCTTGCAACTCATTGTAACCCACATATTCTGTCATTGATTGCGTGTATCGATGATAACTATCACCATCGCGAAAGCAATATGTTATATCCGTCAGGCGGCGAAAGAACTGCTCAATTGGGTCAGATTTTTGCAAACTTGGTGGAACCATTAACGCATATAGTGCTTCCGGTGGGAAGATTGAAGCGATGTAAACCTCATCCCAGAGGGCGAATATATTGGCATACCGAGCATGAATTTGCGATTTGTACTTATCGAGTATAGATAACAATACACCATATGGAATACCACCCTTAAACTCGTCCAGAAACAGTATAGGTTGCCCCCGATAAAGGTCAAATCCACCGTTCAGATAGTCAGTGACGTGGTAGATTTTATCCTCGCCGTACTTCTCGCAGAGTTCCACATATTTGTAAGATTTTCCCGTACCGGAATCGCCTACTAAATAATGTGAATTGATTTCCCGCGCCACAGGTGTTTCGCGGCGTTTGCGTTCCATATATTCAGCGGTTACCATACGCTCATACCGACGAAAGCGAAACTCCTGCCGAAATATTTCCTCAGGTGTCAGCCCGGCATCTAACAACGCCGCAATTTCGTCTAAATCACTGCGCTTGCCCTGCGCTGCTTTGATCTCGCCGTGACGGACGATACAAATGACCTTCTCGCCCTTCTCGTCAAAAGGTGGCCGTTTCTCAATATAAGCCTCTGCCTGAGCCTTACTTCCCTTAGTAGCTTCAAAGTGCATCCCTGCGGCATAGCTTGATTTAACCGCGGAGAATCTCATGGATTTAGTGTCTTCCAGCACCATGTGAATGTGCGGCAGGCCATCCGCCGAAACGCAGTAAGCCCATGCTCCCGTCCGTTCTGTGCCGCCAGCCAGCCATTCGTCACGCAGGCGGTAACATACTTCCTCAGGTGTGCCCTCATAACCGTGCTCAAACGGGTTATTTAATACCGCAAACCATGACTTGGTGACGGTATCCTTCACTGTTTTTCTCCTTTCTCAGCAGGGCACTTGTAAACCGTCCCTACTGCTTTTCAAATTGTGTAAGTCTTCAATCTTGACCGCCCCAAGGAAAGACCCCGCGGAGTACTTTATTGAGTCCCCCACGGGGTTAGTGGGGGCGGTCGAATCAGAATTTCGCGACACGTACATTATCCGCAGTAACGGTAATGATTGGCCGTTTATCAATATAGTACAAGTGAATTTCCAGCCCCTCGAATTCGACGTGCGGCATCTTGTCGACCGTGGCATCATCAATGCGAGCGTCGCCAGGGACAGACACCCGCAGGGTCATATACTGCCGGTCTTGACAGAATACCGTGTAGTAGCAGCCCTCTACTTTCTCGGTCTTCTTTCCGCCCTCGTACACAAACTTTGGAGCGATATTTGTAAGGACAATACGGCGGCCAAGCGTTGCCTTAGCATCGATTTTCAAATCCCTAAGCTTAATCATAATTAAATCCTCCATAAAGAATTTGGTGTATTTAGAACTTTTCAGCGGCCGTTGAGTGCAGCTTTCCTTGCCGCTGACATCAGCATAACACTTTTTTGTAATTTTGTAAGACACACCTTTTTGCCGGTTTCTTTGTCTTACTAAAGTGTCATACTAAAAAGAAAAGGGGGCGAATCGTCAAGCGATTCGCCCCCCGGTGGCTGCTCACGGGTTCGGATCGATCATATCCGCGAGCGTACCGTGGGAGATATCGAGCACCTTCGCCACCGCCTTCAGCGTTTTGGTGCTGAATCCGCGGTCAGTAACACAATGCTCAATATCACGGTAAGTGCGCAGGCAAACGCCTGCGCGGTCAACAATGTCCTGCTGGGTCAGGCCCAGCTTCTTGCGGAGCCGCCACACGGGCGTGCGGGTCTTGGTTGCCTTGTCTTCCATGGGGTTTTCATATAACAAGGCCGACAAGGAGCGTGCTTGTAGCCGGGTTTATAGGTGCTCATATGCGCTCCCTTAAATTTTACTAAATTACTCCTTTAGGTACGCCCAAAAGCCCCAAAATCCACACTCCGCTTTGACCTGTGCGGCGGGAGAATCAGAGCGTAACTCTCCTTTCTTTTGCATAGGAAAAAGTACGGCCTTTACAGGCCGTACCCTACTATACATATTTGCTTGGGGAGGATTGAACGCACTTCCCCCTTAGTTCCTCCCCAAAACACTTCTTTGACGCATCCAGAGTGGGGGCATCGCTGCATATGCGATGGCACTTTCTGCGGATGACCCTCTTACCAATTCACGCGGAAACGTGACACGCAGCACACATACAGGTCAACTTGAAATGCACTACTTTGGTGATCGGCTGGATGAAACAGAAACATTGCATCGTAGCGTATACTTTGTGTGAGGTATGCCTCCTCGCGTACTACGCCACCTGCCGACAACAACTCGTTATTTTCCCTGTCTCCTGCCAGCTCATTCAATAGGGAAACGAAGTTGCATCAGATTTCGGAATTGTATAATGTCCTTAATATTGGCTCTACATAGGCCGCTAATCAATCCCTATAATTGTATTCTAACATATTTGCTCATCCTGTCAACCACTCCGCCACCGCAAATTTTTATCAGCATTAGCACAGCGTCCATAGCCCGTCAAGGCCGCAAAATTTTACGAAAGGCAAAATTTTGTGCGAGTGACCTCCGGTCAGTCTTGACGGTCTATGTCCGCTGTGCGTTTGGTGGCGAAAGCGAAGCGAGCGAGCCACACGCTTCGCGACCTTACATGATAGGAGATGCGATACCATGAAAGAAACCACCAAAATGAGTCGGGCTGTCAGTCAGTTGGAGCACATCTATAATAACCTTAATGCGGACTTCTTTGCCGGAGAACTGCCCGTTCCGATTATTACCGTACAGAGCAAGCCGGGAACATACGGACACTGTACCACAGCAAAAGTCTGGCAGCGCAAGGACGGAGGCGCGTATGAACTGAACATTGCCGCCGAAGTTCTGAATTACCCAATCGAGGAAACTTTGGATACCATGTTGCATGAGATGGTACATCTCTATTGCCGTGAGAGCGGTATCAAAGAGGTTAGCCGGGGCGGGAAGTACCACAACGGAAAATTCAAAGCGGTCGCCGAAGCCCACGGCCTGACTTGTACCCCGTGTGGGCAATACGGCTGGAATACCACGCCGGGAGAAAATCTTGTTGAATATGCCCTTTCAAAAAACTGGAACGAAATCAAAATCGGACGCAGCAGCTTGCCGCCCATCATCCGCACGGGAGCTGCCGCAGGGACGGCTCAGGCAGGAGCCAGTACCTTACCGGGCAGCAAACGCCCCAGCAGCACCCGCAAGCTGGTTTGCCCCCAATGCGGACAGTCTGTCCGCGCTACCAAAAAGGTCAATATCCTTTGCGGAGACTGCATGATGCAGATGGTGGAAACTGAATAAATTGAAAGTGCACATTCAAGGTAAAACTTGAGTGTGCACTTTCAATTATCAGTTATTTATAGTGAGGTTTGCTTGGCGAAAAGTATCTCTGAAATATTCTTTTCGCTACTTGCCCTGAAGTACAGGCATTAAGCGGATAACAGCTTATCTACCAAGCTCTCTAATTCCTCAATATAGGTAGCAACGCTCAGTTGTTGACAATTGCTGCTCCCGCGAAAGAAATCGTCCCACTTAAACAAAAACTCCTCAACTTCACGTGCATAGCCCCTCTTCCACAGCGGAGCAATCGCTATCAGTGCGGCATCAAATGGATCCGATTCATAATGGTCGGCATCAATATATCCTCCCATACCAGCTCGGTCACAGTCATGGACGTGTCTAACAATCATTTCTAATGTAATGGCATCTCCATGGGAAATTCTCATAGTCATTCTCCTTTTCAAATTTTAGTTATTACGCATAGTGGCATGGAAGGTACATTTCGGTTTAGCCTCCCCATATGATTGCGACCACACAGTAAAATATAACACAAAAAGTTGAGAACGACAACAATACTATTAGAGTTCATTCCCTATACGACCGCATGACTTGCAGAACGGCGGCCTTTTGTGTGTCGGTCAGCACCTTCCATTCCTTCAGCAGTTCCCGCACCTCCGGCGATACCTCCACCATTTCGTCTTGCGCGAAGAACTGCGCCACGGTGATACCGAACGCGCCGCATAAGGCCTCCAATGTGGACACACTCGGAAGTGTACCACGGCGGAAAATATTAGAAACCGTATTGGGCGACAGCTTCGCCTCTTTTGCGATTCGATAGTCCGACCAACCGCGCTCCTGCTGAAGCTGCCTTAATTTCTGCAAAACGTCCATACAGCACCTCACTTGTTGGATATATTATATCCTCAAGCATGGTGGTATAAAAATAGCATAGTTGTGACTTGCATAGCGCACATAATGGTGATACACTAAGCACAGCAATACAACAGAAAGGGAGGAATTTCCATGAAAAGGATAGGTATGCTCTTGCTGACACTGGCGATGTTGTTTTCCCTCGCTGCCTGTGGGGCGAAAGATACGCAGACCATCAAGGTCGAAGAGAAGCAGGATACTGAACAGACTGCCTCAGGTACGGCAGCGAACGAAAACCAGCCCGCCGCTGATCTGCAAAAGCCGGAGGACAAAACGACTACGCCGGACGCTGCTGCGAACGATGACAAGCAGGAAGAAACCAAGACCGATGATACCAAGAAGGACGAGCAGAAACCCGCCACCTCCAAGAAGGACGATGTAAAGCAGGATGAGCAAAAGCCCGCCGACACCGCCAAGGATACCACACCTGAGAGCAAGTCCGAAACACCCGGCTATGGCAACGGCAGTCTGACCACCAGCCAAGTCAAGGAAATGCAGCGATGGTACGGTGTCAGCACAGATGGTCAGTGGGGTGCAGGCTCTGCCAAGGCTGCCGGTGGACGCACCGCTGATGAAGCATGGGCATACTACCAGAGCAACAAGCAGATTACCACCCCCGAAACTCCTTCTGGCGGCAACACTGGCAACACTGGCAACACTGGCTCCACGGGCGGTAGTTCCAGCGACCGGGCGGATTGGGAAAACGTTGAAGTTATAGTTCCCACTCCTACCGGCAAGGCGGACATTGATTGCGCCGCCGCTGTTGCGGCAGGAAATGCTTACGCTGAAAGTATTGGTTTCGAGATTTGGAGTGGATGCCGAAGCTATTTCCCTCCTGTTTTTCTGGAGCGAGATTGCCCTGAGTCTTGCTGGAATCAGGAGTGGGTTGATGCCACAATTAAAAGAAATATTGACTATATCAAGTCTTGTTTGGTGGCGAATGGCACATGGTTTGCTCATGTTGATGGCAGAGAGGGAGAAGCCTCAGCCGTAAACTGCGTCGTTCGGTGGAATGCCTCTGCTGGGTATCACGAAATTTATATCTATTATTGATTCTTACATAAAAGAAGGGAGGCCGCCAGCCTTGCTGGTGGCCTCCCTTCTGCTTTTGTTCATTACATGGCTCGTCCTTGGCACTCACCTTTTACTCACCCTTTTGCCGGGGGGATACATTGATTTACATTGACTTATGTGAGCCAAAAAGTTTTGAATTATTCAAAATATGGAGATATATGGACATTTATGAAGATACTTGGTAGGTGGAAACGCCCACGATACCCAGCTTCATAAGGTGAGCCTCCTTTGTATTTCTGTCCGGCGCAGGGGGCCGGGGAAGTTGTTTCTCAACTTAATATAATACCATTTTTTGCGTGGAAACGCAAGGGCGGGCGCAAAAAAGTGCGCCGCCTTTCGCACGAAAGGCGGCGCAGCCATATGTGTTATGCCAGGAAGCCCTTGAGGATCGTCTCCTCCGCCTGTTCGGGGGTCAGGCCGAGGGTCTCCAGCTTCAGCAGCTGGTCGCCGGCGATCTTGCCGATGGCGGCCTCGTGGATCAGTTGGGCGTCGGGACAGTTGGCGGTGATGGCCGGGACGGACTCGATGCGGGCGTCGCCCATGATGATGCTGTCGCACTGAACGTGGCCAAAGCACTGGGCGTTGCCCACCATCACCGGGTGGAAGATCTGGTGGGAACGGTCCTGGGCCACACTGCGGGAGATGACGCGGCCGCGGGCGTCGTGGCCGTTGAGCTCGATACGCATATCGCTCTCGGCCTCCTGAGCGCCGTGGGTCAGCAGGCGCTCGGTGACCACCACCTCGCTGCCGGCTTCGCAGAAGAAGTCCGTCTCGCGCTTGGTGGAGTCGATGCCGCGGATCTGGATCGTCTCCATCTGCATGGTGGAGTTCTCGCCCAGGTAGACCACGGTCTTGGGGTTCATGATGTTGCCGCCGGTCTGGCCGGGGTCTTTCTCGCCGAAGTGCTTTTCCACATAGCGGACCTTGGAATTTTTGCCGATGTGGAAGGTGTGGATGCCGTCGTGGCGGCTTTCGTCACAGCCGGAGTTGTGGATGCCGCAGCCGGCGATAATGTCCACGTCGCAGTCGTCGCCCACGTAGAAGTCGTTATAGACCAGCTCACTGAGGCCGCTGTGGCTGATGATGACGGGGATGTAGCATTTCTCACCCTTGGTGCCGGGCTTGATGCGGATGTCAATGCCGGACTTTCCGTCGCTGCGGGGATCGATAGCAATGTGCTCGGTGGACTGACGGGCCTCGCAGCCGGAGTCCTTGCGGATATTGAAGGCGCCCACGGGCTTGCCGGTCAGATCGGCGATCTTTTCCAGCAAAGCGGCGTCGATATCGGTGATCATTGCGCGCCCTCCTTTCTCTCCAGTACGGGACAGCTGCCCAGCGTGTCGGCCAGGATCAGGGGGAAGATCTCCTCCGTGGTGCCGCGGTGGGCGATCTGGCCGCCGGCGATGACGACGATTTCGTCGGCCAGCTTGATGATGCGCTCCTGATGGGAGATGATGACCATGGTGGCCGCGCCCTCCCGGTGGATCTGCTCGAAGGTCTCGGTCAGCCGGGCGAAGGACCACAGGTCGATGCCGGCCTCCGGCTCATCGAAGATCATCAGCTGGCCGCGGCGGGCCAGGATGGTGGCGATCTCGATGCGCTTGACCTCGCCGCCGGACAGAGACACGTCCACCTCGCGGTCCAGGTAGTCGTTGGCGCAGAGGCCAACCTTGGTAAGATAGGCGCAGCACTTGTCCTTGCTGAGCTTGTCCTCGCCCGCCGCCAGAAGCAGCAGGTCATGGACGGTGATGCCCTTGAAGCGGGGCGGCTGCTGGAAGCCGTAGCTGATGCCGCGCTTGGCGCGCTCGGTGATGGACAGGTCCGTCACGTCCTCGCCGTTGTACAGCACGCGGCCGGAGGTGGGCTGCACCAGGCCCATGATGACCTTGGCCAGGGTGGTCTTGCCGCCGCCGTTGGGGCCGGTGAAGACGACCAGCTTATGGTCGGGGATGGTGATGGATACGTTTTTCAGGATGTCCTGCTCCCCCTCGGGGGTGGACACCCGGTAGCAGATATTCTGCAATTCCAGCATGGGATGGTTCTCCCTTCTCTGAACGTTTATATTGTGGCTGTTCACACCATCAAAGTGGTGGGCAGGTTCCGTAACCATATCAGTGTAACAGATTTCGGCAGGAAATGCAATATGTTTCCGCCCATGGCGCACATCGGGCCGCGGCACCACATAGTATAGACAGAAAAGGAGGCGTTCAGTATGGAGCCATCACCGTTGGTATACGATACCGCCGCCGCGGCGGCGGTGTGGCAGAGGGTGGGGCCGGCGCTGCCGGCCTATGACGCGGCACCGTGTCCCGCGGGGGCCTGCTGCCCGCTGCCGCGGCGGGAGACGGACAGCGAGGCGATGCTGGGCGGGCTGATCGCCGAGGGCGCGGCGTTGTATGCCTGCTGCCGCCGGTGTGCCGTCCGTGCGCCCCGGCAGAGCCGGCAGGCGCTGGAACAGCTGGCCCGGGAGGAGCAGCGGGCGGTACGGGCCCTGCTGGCGGCATATTTTCTGCATACGGGCCGATGGCGGCAGCCGCCCGCGCCGGCGGCGGGGGTACGGGAGACGTGGCTGGCGGCCCTGCGGCGGGTGTATGTGGGCGAGGCGGTGGTGCAGCGGGGCTGCGCCGAGCTGGCGGCGCGCATGGAGGATGGCTGCCTGCGGCAGCTGCTGGCGGCGGAGGCGGATCGCGCGGCGGAACGGGGAAAACGGCTGGCAAACTTGTTGGAAAAAGCCTTGACAACGGAGCATAACCTGCTAAAATGGTAGGCAAATAGGAAAAGGGGCGCGCCGCACCGGGCGCGCCAAATTCTGGAAAAGCATCAAGGGGGCGGGCGGCGCCCGTCTCTGGTATACAAAGGAGGCTTTACCCATGAAAGAATGTATCTCCCGCGAGGCGGCGCTGGCGGCGCTGAAAACGTATAACAAGGAGCCGTTCCACATTCTCCACGGTTTGACGGTGGAGGGCGTTATGCGCTGGTACGCCAATGAGCTGGGCTATGGCGAGGACGCGGATTTCTGGGCCACGGTGGGCCTGCTGCACGACATCGACTTTGAGATGTGGCCGGAGCAGCACTGCCGGAAGGCACCGGAGCTGCTGAAGAAGGCGGGGTGCTCCGAGGAGTTCATCCACGCGGTCTGTTCCCACGGCTACGGCCTGTGCTGCGATGTGGAGCCCACCCATGAGATGGAGAAGGTGCTGTTCGCCGCCGACGAGCTGACGGGCCTGATCGGCGCGGCCGCCCGTATGCGCCCCAGCAAGAGCGTGATGGACATGGAGGTCAGCAGCCTGAAGAAGAAGTATAAGGACAAGAAGTTCGCCGCCGGCTGCTCCCGGGACGTGATCAACACCGGCGCGGAGCGCCTGGGCTGGACCATCGAGGAGCTGATGGAAAAAACCATCCTGGCTATGCGCAGCTGCGAGGAGAGCGTCAACAAGGAGATGGAGACGCTGGCCTGAGCGTATACATCGAAAAGAACACCCTGCGTGAATACACAGGGTGTTCTTTTTTGCGAATTATACGGAGAGTTGTGGGATATCGTGGAGGGGCGGAGGGGTTTTACGCCGCCTGCGGCAGCGACACCTCATCCGCCCCCTTCGGGGGCACCTGTCTCCCTGCGGGTCGGTCGGTCCGCGGATCTGACAGGCCACCGGCCTGTCATTCAACACTGCGGACCCCTCAAGGGGAAGGCTTACGGGGGTGCGCCCTCGGGGGGAAGGCTGACGGGGTGCAGGGGGAGAAAAAAGGAAGCACCCGGGCGGGTGCTTCCCTGTATGTTATTCGATGGCGATGATGTAGTAGTACACCGGCTGGCCGCCGGGAAGGGCGGCGACCTCGGCGTCGGGGCAGATCGTCTCGAACACCTTGGCGGCGCGGGCGGCATCATCCTCGGTGACACCCTGGCCGGAGTAGACGGTGATGAACTCGGCGTTCTTATCGGCGGCTACATGAGCCAGCTTATCCAGCAGCACGTCCAGGCTGCGGTCGGTGCCCAGGAGCTTGCCGTCGCACAGGGCCAGATAGTCGCCCTCGTTGATGGCGAAGCCGTCGAAGTCGGAGTTGCGGGCGGCGTAGGTGATCTGGGCGGTGGTGACGTTGGCGGCGGCCTCGGTCATGGCGGCCAGGATGGCCTGGGGATCGTCGTTGTCCGGGTCCACGGCCATCATGGCGGAGATGCCCTGGGGCACGGTGGCGGTGGGCACCACGATGACCTGCTTTTCCGTCAGGCCCACGCACTGCTGGGCGGCCATGATGATGTTCTTATTGTTGGGCAGGATGAACACGATCTCGCTGGGGGTGCGGTTGACCTCCTGCAAAATTGCCTCGGTGGAGGGGTTCATGGTCTGCCCGCCGGAGACGATGCGGTCCACGGTCAGGTCGCGGAACACGGCCTCGAGGCCCTCGCCGGCGCAGACGGCCAGGAAGCCGTAGCGCTTTTCCGGCGCGGCCACAGCAGCCTCGCCGCGCTCCAGCTCGGCCTCGACGGCGTCCAGATCGTCGGTGGACTGGGCCTTCTTGCCGGCGGCCAGGTCGGCGGCCTGGGTACGCATATTCTCGATCTTGGCCAGCTCCAGCGTGCCGTATTTCTGGGCCTCGTTCAGGGCGTCGCCGGGGGTGTCGGTGTGGACGTGGACCTTGAAGGCCTCGTCATCCTCGCCAATGACCAGGCTGTCGCCGATGCTGTTCAGATAGGCACGCAGGCCGTCCAGGGGCTTGTCGGAGGTCTTGCGGACGATGAACACGGTGTCGAAGGCGAAGGTAATGTCCTCGTCGCCGATGGCGGCGAAGTCCGCCTTCTCCTCGGCAGTATCGGCCACCTCAGGCACGGGCTCGCCCCGCAGGGCGCGGAGCATACCCTCCAGAATGATGAGGTAGCCCTTGCCGCCGGCGTCCACTACGCCGGCCTTTTTCAGCACGGGGTTCATCTCGATGGTCTCCGCCAGGGTGGTATAGCCGGTCTTGATGGCCTCGTCCAGTACGAACTCGGCGTCGTTCTTCTCGCCGGCGGCCTCCAGCGCACGCTGGGCGGCCAGGCGGGAGACGGTGAGGACCGTGCCCTCGGCGGGCTTCATCACCGCGCCGTAGGCAGTGGAAACGCCCTCCTGCATGGCCTCGGCCAGCAGGGCGCCGTCGGCGGTGTCGTGGCCCTTGAGGACCTTGCTCATGCCGCGGAACAGCAGGGACAAAATGACGCCGGAATTGCCCCGGGCACCCCGGAGCAGGCCGGAGGCCGTCAGCTTGGCGGCCTCGTCCACGGTGGCGGGCTCGGCCTTGCGGAGCTCGTTCACCGCCGTCTGGATGGTCAGGGACATATTGGTGCCGGTGTCGCCGTCGGGCACCGGAAATACGTTCAGGTCGTTGATGGCCTGCTTCTGCGCGGTGATGCAGGCGGCGCCGAAGGCGACCATCTGCTTGAAGGCGCCGCCGCTGATCTTATCTGTCATGTCTGTTCTCCTTCCGGGCGCGTCACACGGTGACGGAATCCACGCAGACATTCACCGCTTTGACGGTGACGCCGGTGTTGAGGTTGACCACATACTTGACCTCGCCCATAATGGATCGGCAGACTGTGGCGATGTTGACGCCGTTTTCCACGACGATGTGCAGCTCGATGGACACGGTGCCGTCATCATTGTACGTGACCTTGACGCCCTTGCTCATGGCCTCGGGCCGCAGGAGATGCACCAGCCCGTCAGTCATGCTACGCTGGGCCATGCCCTTGACGCCGAAGCAGTTGGTGGCGGCCGCGCCGGTGATGGTGGTGAACACGGCGTCGCTGATGGTGATCTCGCCGTTTTCGGTGGGGACTTTTATCATAGCGGACTTCCTTTCTGCGGAAATGGCATAATAACACACGATAATATGGAGTATTATATACTACTTTCTCCGGGATTACAATAGAGATTTTACCGGGGCGGCATATGGACAGGTTTCCCGCGCGGCTTTGAAGGCGCGGCGAAGAAAGGGAGCGCCCCGCGGGGCGCTCCCTTGTGCGTTACTGCTTGTAGGGCACGTGCCAGATGGTGTCGGCGTACTGGGAGATGGCCCGGTCGGCGGCGAAGACGCCGCTGCGGGCGATGTTGGTGAGGCTCATGCGGTTCCACGTCTCCCGGTCGCGGTAGGTGTGGCGCATCCGGGATTCGGCCTCGCAGTAGGCGGCGAAGTCGGCCAGGACCATGTACTGGTCCGCCTGACCGTCCATGCCGGTGACCAGCCGCTGGAACAGGTCCTCGTAGGTAACGCCGTCCCGGAAGCCTACCTTCAACTGGTCCAGCACGCGGCGCAGCACCGGGTCGCGCTGGTAGAGCAGGTTGGGGTCGTAGGTGTGGCGCAGGTGCTCCACCTCATCGGCATGAAGGCCGAAGAGGAACATATTGTCGTCGCCCAGCAGGTCGTGCATTTCCACGTTGGCACCGTCCAGGGTGCCGACGGTCAGCGCGCCGTTCATCATAAACTTCATGTTGCCGGTGCCGCTGGCCTCCTTGCCGGCGGTGGAGATCTGCTGACTGACCTCGCTGGCGGGCATGAGGACCTCGGCCAGGGAGACGCGGTAGTTCTCCAGGAACACCACCTGGAGCCGATCTTTGCACAGCGGGTCGCTGTTGATCTGGTCGGCCAGGGAGTTGATGAGGTGGATGATGCGCTTGGCCACGGCGTAGCCGGGGGCGGCCTTGGCGCCGAACAGGAACGTCTGGGGCGGGAGGTCCAGGCTGGGGTCATCCTGCAGGCGCTGGTACAGGTAGATGATCTGCAGGGCGTTCAGCAGCTGGCGCTTGTACTCGTGCAGGCGCTTTACCTGCACATCGAAGATGGCGTCGGTGTTCAGCACCACACCCTGGTGCTTCCTGGCGAAGGCGGCAAAGGCCAGCTTATTCTGATGCTTGATGTCCTCCAGACGCTGAAGGACCGCCTTGTCACCGGCGTAGGCCTCCAGCTTTTTCAGCTCCTGCGGATGGGTGAGATAGCCCTCGCCGATCAGGTCACGGAGCAGTCCGTCCAGACCGGGGTTGATCTGGGGCACCCAGCGGCGGTGGTCGATGCCGTTGGTGACGTTCTTGAACTTGTCTGGCATCATCTGGCAGGCGTCCTTGAACAGGTCCTTCCGCAAAATCTCGGAGTGCAGGGCGCTGACGCCGTTGACGGCCATGCTGCCGGCGATGCACAGGTTGGCCATGCGGACGCCGCCGTCCCAGATAATGGCCAGCTTGGCGGTCTTGGCGGGATCGTGGAAGAATTCCTCCACCTGCTGCTGCCAGCGGCGGGAGATCTCCTGCAATATCTGCCACACGCGGGGCAGCAGCGTTTCGAACAGCTGCTGCGGCCAGACCTCAAGGGCCTCGGAAAGCACGGTGTGGTTGGTGTAGGCCACGCAGTGGGTGGTGATGTGCCAGGCCTCGTCCCAGCCCATGCCAGCATCGTCGATGAGGATACGCATCAGCTCCGGGATCACCAGCGTGGGGTGGGTATCGTTGATCTGGATGACATTCTTCTCATGGAAGTTCCTGAGGGTACCGTACTGCTGGATGTGCTTGCGGGTGATGGACTGAATGGTGGCGGACACGAAGAAATACTGCTGCTTCAGCCGCAGGGACTTGCCCTCGTAGTGGTTGTCCTCGGGGTAGAGCACCTGACTGATGGCGTCAGCCATAGCGCGCTCCTCGGCGGCATGGAGGTACTGCCCCTCGCTGAAGAGCTTCATGTCGATGGGCTTGGGGCTGCGGGCCTGCCACAGACGCAGGGTGTTCACATGGTCGGTGTCGTAGCCGGAGATCTCCATGTCGCAGGGGATGGCCAGCACACGGGTGTAGTCCTCATGGACCACCATCAGGTGGTTGTTGTCCCAGCGGGTGCGGACCTTGCCGCCGAAGCGGACCTCCTCGGCCTCCTGCAGCTTGGGCAGCAGCCACGCGTCGCCCAGCTGCATCCAGTCGTCGGGCAGCTCCACCTGCTGGCCCTCCACGATCTTCTGCTTGAAAATGCCCAGCTCATAGCAGATGGAGTAGCCCGTCGCCGGGATCTCCAGGGTGGTCATGCTGTCCAGATAGCAGGCGGCCAGGCGGCCCAGACCGCCGTTGCCAAGACCGGCGTCCGGCTCCATGTCGAAGATGTCCGCCGCTTTGAAGCCCAGCTCGCCGATGGCGGCGGTCAGGGGCTCCAGCAGCGCCAGATTGAAGGCGTTTTTCATCAGGCTGCGGCCCATCAGGAACTCCAGCGACAGGTAGTGGACCTTGCGCTTTTCCTCGTGAGCCGTCTCCTCGCGGGTCTGTACGCCGTGCTCGGCCATGATGTCCCGCAGGACCATGGCGCAGGCCTTCATCATCTCGCCGTCGGTGGCCTGCTGCTCGGTGCAGCCGTAGTTGAGGCGCAGCTTCTGCACGATGGCCTCTTTCAGGGTCTCTTTGTTGTAGGTCATATCGGGTAACTCCTCCTTGGGTCAAAGATTCTCATAAATGTGCCGGTAGGCCGCCGCACTGCGGCCCCAGCTGAAGTCCGCGGTCATGCCACGGTATCGAACGGTGTCGAAGCCTGTCCGGTCGCCCCGGTACAGGCCGGTGGCCTGACCGATGACGGAGAGCATGGCCCCGGCGTCATAGTCGCCGAACAGGTAGCCGGTGCCGTCCTCCTGCCCCACCTGGCAGGAGCGCACGGTGTCCGCCAGACCGCCGGTGCTCCGCACGATGGGCACCGCGCCGTAGCGCATGGCGATCATCTGGCTCAGGCCGCAGGGCTCGCTGCGGGAGGGCATCAGGAACAGGTCGGCGGCGGCGTATACACGGCGGGACAGGTCCTCGGCGTACAGGATCTGCGCCGACAGGCGTCCGGGGTACTGCCCGGCTTTCCAGCGGAAGAAATCCTCATACCCCCGGTCACCGGTGCCCAGCACCACGAACTGGCAGCCGGCGGCCATGATGCCGTCCATGGCCTGCTGCACGAGATCAAGCCCCTTGTGGCCCACCAGCCGCGTCACCATGGCGATCAGCGGCGTGTCCGGCTCCTGGGCAAGTCCGAGGGCAGCCTGCAGGGATGCCTTGCACACGGCCTTGCCGGCCGGGTCTGCCGCCGTGTAATGCGCCGGAAGCGCCGGGTCGGACGCCGGGTCGTAGGTGACGGTGTCGATGCCGTTGACCACGCCGTGCATTTTCCAGCCGATGGCGTCCACCACGCTCTCCAGCCCCTCGGCATAGGCCGGGTCATGGAGTTGGGCGGCGTAGGTGGGGCTGACGGTGGTGACGGCGTCCGCCATGAGCATGGCACCCTTCATCAGGTTCACGTCGCCGTTCATGCGGAGGGTGCCGTCATCGTACCAGCCACGATTCAGACCGAAGAGCTGGTCTACGCTGTCGCTGCCGTAGCGGCCCTGATACTCAATGTTGTGAATGGTGAACACCGTGCGGATATGGCGTATCTCCCACCAGCGGGTGGCCGCGTCCTTGAGATAGATGGGCACCAGCGCCGTCTGCCAGTCGTTGCAGTGGAGGATGTCCGGCATCCAGTCCAGGCTGGGCAGCAGGTCGACGACGGCCTTGCTGAAAAAGGCGAAGCGCTCGCCGTCGTCAAACTCACCGTACAGGCGGCCGCGGCGGAAGTATTTTTCGTTGTCCACGAAGTACCAGGTCACACCCCGGTCATAGAGGGAGAACAGGCCGCAGTACTCATGCCGCCAGCCCAGGTCCACGTAGATATACCGGCGGAAGGTCATTTTCTCCCGCCACTGGGGGCCGATCTTGTCGTACAGGGGCAGAATGACGGCGGTCTCGACACCCTCCGCCGCCAGGGCGGGGGGGAGGCTGCCGGCCACATCGGCCAGGCCGCCGGTCTTGCAGAAGGGATAGGCCTCGCTGGTCACATACAGCAGCTTCATGGCAGGCTCCTTTCTCTTACACCGTCGCGCCCTTGGCGATGACGATGGGATAGCGCTCGTGGCCCATCAGGGTCACATTCTCGCTGACGGTGACGTATTTGTCGGTGATCACGCCCCGCAGTATGGCACCGCGCTTGACCACCGTGTCCTTGAACAGGATACAGTTTTCCACGCTGGCACCCTTTTCAATACGCACGTTGCGGAACAGCACGCAGTTTTTTACGCTGCCCTGGATGTCGCAGCCGTCGGCGGCCAGAGAGTTGACGCAGCCGCCCTCCGGGTCGATGTAGCTGGAGGGGGAGTCGTTTTCCTTGCCGTATACCGGGCGGTCCGGGCAGAACAGGGCGCTGCGGGTGCCGGTATCCAGCAGCTCCATGCTGCGGTCGTAGTAGTTCTGCAGGGTACTGATGTGGGCGGCGTAGCCGTCGTAGACATAGCTTTGCAGATGGAGGCGGCTGCTCATGCCCTGAAGGATATCCCGCCGCAGGCTGTAACGGTTGTGGCTCAGGCACTCCGTCACCAGCTGGATGAGCAGCTCGGTCCGCAGGACAAAGATGTTCAGGCAGCGATAGCCCTCCGGCGTGTGCAGGCCGTAGGCCGTGTCGGTGATGCGGCCCCGGGCGTCCAGCCGGAAATAGGTATCCTGCCCGTCGCCGGGGACGGCGGTGCAGACGGCGGTGATGTCCGCGCCGGTGTCGATATGGCGGCGGAGCACGTCCTCCAGGGGCGCGTTGATGACCGTGTCGCTGTCGGACAGCACCACGTAGTCCTGACGGATGCTCTTCAGGTAGTTCATCACGCTGCCCAGGGCATCCACGCGGCCGCGGAACTGGCCGTCGCCGCGGTGCTGCTCATTATAGGCGAAGGCCGGCAGCAGCGTCAGACCGCCGAAGTTGCGGCTCAGGTCCCAGCTCTTGCCGCTGCCCAGGTGGTCCAGCAGCGACTGGCACTTGCCGTGCATGATGACACCCACGTCCGTGACACCGGCGTTCACCATGCTGGAGAGGATGAAGTCGATGATGCGGTAGTCACCGCCGAAGGGGATGGAGCCGTGGACGCGATTTTCGATGAGCTCCCGCAGACCGTTTTCCTTGTCGTAGGAGAAGATGATCCCGTGCATTCCGTTCATGGCCGCACCTCCTTGCCGTTTTCGCCCAGCATCATTTTCGGTTCGATGACCGCGCCGTCCGCCACGGAGGTCCGGGGCCCCAGCACGGCGATGCCCCAGTCCTCGAAGGGGACGCTGCCCGGGGCGCCGCCCACCACGGCGTTTCTGCCTACGCGGCAGCCCTCGCCCACGATGGCGTAGGACACCTTCGCGCCTGCCTCGATGACGGCGCCGGGCATGACCACGGAATAGGAGACGGACGCGCCCTCGGCCACGGTGGTGCCGGTGCTGAGGACGGCGTTCTTTACCTCGCCCAGCACGGTGCAGCCCTTGGCCACGGCGCTGTTGCCCACATCGCCCGTTTTACCGATGTAGGTGGGCGGACAGGTGGGCGTGCGGCCGTAGATGCGCCACTTCTTATCCAGCAGGTTCAGCCCGGAGCCGGGGGAGAGCATATCCATGTTGGCGTCCCACAGGGAGTCCAGCGTGCCCACGTCCTTCCAGTAGCCCTCGAAGCGGTAGGCGGACATCTTCTCACCGTTTCGCAGCATAGCGGGGATGATGTTTTTTCCGAAGTCGTTGTCGCTGCGGGGGTCAGTCTCATCATCGATGAGGTACTGGCGCAGCTTTTTCCAGGTGAAGATATAGATGCCCATGGAGGCCAGGTTGCTTTTCGGTTCCTTGGGCTTCTCGGCGAACTCGGTGATATTATCATCACCGTCCACGGCCATGATGCCGAAGCGGCTGGCCTCCTCCCAGGGGACCTCCATGACGGAGATGGTGCAGTCAGCGCCCGTCTCCTTGTGGCGGCGCAGCATCAGGGAGTAGTCCATCTTATAGATGTGGTCGCCGGAGAGCACCAGCACGTACTCCGGGTCGTACAGATCCACGAAGCCGATGTTCTGGTAGATGGCGTTGGCGGTGCCCTTGTACCAGACGGCGCCGCCGGCGCTCTGGTAGGGCGGCAGGATATGTACGCCGCCGTTGACACGGTCCAGCTCCCAGGGCTGGCCGCTGCCGATGTAGGTGTTCAGCTCCAGCGGCCGGTACTGGGTCAGCACGCCCACGGTGTCGATGCCGGAGTTGGTACAGTTGGACAGGGGAAAGTCGATGATGCGGAATTTGCCGCCGAAGGGCACGGCGGGCTTGGCCATGCTGCCGGTGAGCACGTACAGGCGGCTGCCCTGGCCGCCGGCCAGCAGCATCGCCACACACTCTTTTTTCATCCTTGCGTACCTCCTGTGTTCTGTTTTTTCTGGGGGCGTTTTCCCTCCCGGCGCAGCAGCACCGCGCCCAGGGGCGGAATGGTCAGGGAAAGGGAAGTCTCCCGCCCGTGGGAGGGGATCTCGTCCACGTCGATCCGGCTGCCCGCCGGAAGGGCGCAGCCGCTGCCGCCCCAGCAGGCGTCGTCCGTGTTGAACAGTACCTCATACCGCGCCGCCGCCGGCACGCCGAAGCGGTAGTTGTCCCAGGGCACCGGCGCGAAATTCACCGCACAGAGCAGCTCGTGGCCCCTGCGGTCCCGCCGCAGAAACACCAGCACGTTGTTGTGGTTATCATCGGCCACCAGCCATGTAAAGCCGTCCCAGTCCCGGTCGTTTTCCCACAGGCACCGGTTGCGCTTATACAGCCGGTTCAGCTGCCGCAGGCACTCATGGCTGGCCCGGCAGGCGGGATCGTCCAGCAGATACCAGTCCAGCTGGCCGCGGAAGTCCCACTCGTGCCACTGGGGCAGCTCGCTGCCCATGAACAGCAGCTTTTTGCCGGGGTGGCACAGCATATAGGCCCAGAAACTCCTTACACCGGCCAGCTGCCGCCAGTCGTCGCCGGGCATCTTGCCCCGGAGAGAGCCCTTCATGTGGACCACCTCGTCGTGGGACAGGGGCAGGACGTAGTTTTCCGAGAAGGCGTAGACCATGGAGAACGTCACGTCCCGGTGGTGGAACTGACGGAAGTAGGGGTCCATCTTCAGATAGTGGCACAGGTCATTCATCCAGCCCATGTTCCACTTCAGGTTGAAGCCCAGACCGCCCTGCTCCGGCGGATAGGTGACCAGCGGCCACGCGGTGGACTCCTCCGCCACCATCAGCGCCGCCGGGTCGGCGGCAAAGGCTGCCCGGTTCAGCTCACGCAGGAAGTCGATGGCCTCCAGGTTCTCCCGGCCGCCGTCCTTGTTGGGACGCCACGCGCCGCCCTGCCGGTCATAGTCCAGATACAGCATGGACGCCACCGCGTCCACCCGCAGTCCGTCGATGTGGTATTCCTTCAACCAGTAGACGGCGGAGGACAGCAGGAATTCCCGGACCTCCGGCTTGCCGAAGTCGAATACACGGGTGCCCCAGCCGGCGTGCTCCCATTTCAGGGGGTCGCCGTACTCGTAGAGGCAGGTGCCGTCAAATTCGATAAGCCCGTGGCTGTCCTTACAGAAGTGGGCGGGCACCCAGTCCAGTATCACGCCCAGCCCCGCCCGGTGCAGGGCATCCACCAGGGCCATGAAGTCGTGGGGCGTGCCGTAGCGGCTGGTGGGGGCGAAGTAGCCGGTGCACTGGTAGCCCCAGCTGTCGTCCAGGGGGTATTCCGTCACCGGCAGCAGCTCTACGAAGTTGTAGCCCATGGCCTTTACATAGGAGGGCAGCTCCTTTGCCAGCTCCACATAGCTCAGGGGAGAGCCGTCCTCGTGGCGCTTCCACGAGCCCAGATGCACCTCGTAGATCAGCAGCTCGCCGTTCACCGGCGGCTTTTCCAGCCGCTGCTGCCGCCAGTCATCGTCCCGCCACTGGTATCCGGACAGGTCGTAGACCTTGCTGTCCGTCCCGGGACGGGTGGCCGCGTGGAAGGCACAGGGATCGGCCTTCCAGACCACCCGGCCGTCCGCGCCGGTGACCACATACTTGTAGGCGTCGTAGACCTTGGCGTTTTCCGCCGCCGTCTCCCACACGCCGGTATCCAGCCGGGTCATGGGCCGGGGCTGCCAGCCGTTGAAGTCCCCGGCCAGCGCCACGGCGCGGGCGTTGGGCGCCCACACGCGGAAGGTGAAGCCCTGCTCCGCCGGGTGTGCGCCGAGGTAGGTGTAGATGTCGTGGGCCGGGTGCCGCGTCATGTGCTCAGCTCCTTTTCTCTCACTCTGCTCGTCTGCTCTATGGTAGCACGCCTGTTCCGTCAAAGGACGCGAAACAGGTCGCTGGTAACGTTACCGACATTGTACCCCATTTTTCCCGTCCCGTCAACAAACAAGGCGCTTTTTGTGTCGCGGCGGGGGCGGAAAAGGGCCGCAAGCACAAAAGGGAAACGCAGGCGCGCTGCGTTTCCCTTTTCGTTTACTCATCCCGCTGCTGCACGGCGCTGCTGCCGTTCAGGCCGAAGTCGTCCGCCACGCTGGCGGTGTCCCGGCGCAGCATGGTCTCCATCACCCGGATATCGCTGTCGATATCCATGGCATCGGTGCGGTACAGCTCGTCCAGCTGGTGCTCGAAGCCCGCCACGATGCTGTCCATGGTCTTTTCGATCTTGGCCTTGGCCTGGCTCAGGTTCTCGCCGCTGACGCCGGCCTCCTCGAAGCTGGCGTAGTTTTCCAGCAGCTTCAGGGTGGTGGGCAGGTAGTAGTTCAGGAACGTGCCGGCGGCGTCACGCTTGGCCTCGTCCTCTTCAATGAGTTTGAAAATACGGCCGGACACCTGCTCCATGCGGTCCAGCTTGGCGCTGATGGCCTCGTCGGCGATGCGGTCGTTCAGCTCGCGGATCTGGGCCAGGATGGCGGCGTAGCCCGCCGGCGCGGGCGCGGTCTGTGCGGGCTGACCCTGCTCCGCCTTGGCGCGGTGGGCGGCATCAAAGTACGCCGTGGCGGCGGCCTGGGACTTGAAGAGCATACCGCTGCCCATGTCGATATAGGCCTCGTCACCCCAGAGGCCCTTTTCCAGCATCAGGTTCACGTCCTTCTCCACCCGGCGGCGGGACACGTCGGCGGCCCGGGCCAGATAGTCCAGGGGCACGGCCTGCTTCTGCCCGACGGTGCGGAGGTAGGTGGCAAAGCGCCGCTGGCGGCGCTTCATGGCGCCGCTGCCCAGCAGCAGGGACGCGCCGCCGGCCATCATGCCCAGGGGATAGAACAGCTGCCGCAGCAGGTCCATCCATTCATGCCATTTGATGGCGTAGCGCAGTTCAAAGTAGTCCACCTGCTGCACCAGGAAAAACACGCCCAGAATACCCACCACCGCGCCGATGATCTTCATGGTTTTGGCGCCCTTGTCGGAGTAGTTCGGCGTCTCTGTGACCTTGCGGACGGTGTTCTTCGCCGCGGAGGCGCGCGCCTGCGCAGGCTTCGCCTCGGCGCTGCCCGCCGCCGTCCGCTGCCACGCATCCCGCGCCTGCTGGCGCATTTTCCTGCCGCCGCCCTCGCTGAGCTTGCTCAGCAGCAGGATCAGGCCCACAGGCCAGGCCACGGCAAACATCACCGCGATGAATATCCACGAACCCAGGTCATTATCGTTCTTTTTCGGCGGCTTCGGCTGAAGACCGTTGTTCTCGTCGTATTCGTAGCTCATGCTTCCCCTTCTCCCTTTCCCCGCAGCTTTCGCTTGTTGCCCTTTTCGTCCACGATATAGGTATTCTCCAGCACGCTGCGGGCATTGGCCATTACCGCGTTCAGGTACTCCTGCCGCAGTGCAGCGCGCTCCTCGATCTCCGCGTCTGTCAGCCCCTCGGCCTTGGCCTTGCGGGCCAGCTCGTTGATGCGTGCTATCTTCTTCTCGTCCATAGCTGTTTCTCCCTTATATGTATCGCCGTATGGCCACCGGCAGGCGGCCCTTTTTCGTGGGAGCGCCCACGCTGTCCAATACGCATTTTCCCAGACCGCGGCAGGTGATGGTATCCCCCGCCGACACGGGCTTGTCCGGCTTCACACAGGTGACGTAGTTCACCTGTACGGACCCCTTTTCCACGGCCTCCGCCGCCCGGCCCCGGCTGAGAGAAAATCCCGCCGCCAGCACGTTGTCCAGCCGCAGGGAGGAGACGGTGTCCCGCAGTTCCTTCACCGCCGCATGGGGGACCGCCAGCGCCGAAAGCGGCAGCGGCGTTACGGTGAGCTTCTCCCGGCCGGCGCTGTCCCAGTTCTGCAGCAGGAAATCCGTCATGGACGGGTCCAGCAGCACCTGACAGCCGCCCTTTTCCACAAGTATATCGCCTATCTTCTCCCGGGTCAATCCCAGAGCCATCAAACTGCCCAAAAAATCCCGGTGGGTCAGGTCGCCGCCGCTGCGGCACGCGGCCCGCACCGCCGCGACCTGGTCGTCAGGCGTCTCCAGCCAGTCCGGCAGGAACACCAGCCGCCGGCGCTCCGCGCCGTCATAGCCGCCCCAGAAAATGCCGGACTCCCGCACGCCCAGCAGCACCAGAAAGCCCTGCGCTGCAGCCTGCTCCGCAGGGGAGAGAAAGCCTGTGGCCGTGGGAATGTTCCGCGTGCGGCACTGCTCACACTTATCCCACACGCGGCTCAGCAGCAGCCGTTCCTCCGGGCTGTGGGCGGCTCTGTCCAGCAGTTCACGTCTGTCCATGTTATTCCCCCAAATTCTGCGTGCGGTACAGTGTGGCGTACACGCCGTTCTTCGCCAGGAGTTCCTGGTGGGAGCCCTGCTCGGCGACGACACCGTCCTGTATCACCAGTATCCGGCCGGCCGAACGAATGGTGGACAGCCGGTGGGCGATGATCAGTGTCGTGCGGCCTCGGGCCAGACGGTCAAAGGCGCCCTGGATGCGGGCTTCCGTCACGCTGTCCAGCGCGGAGGTGGCCTCATCCAGTATCAGAATGGGCGGGGCCTTCAGAAACACCCGGGCGATGGCCACCCGTTGCTTCTGCCCGCCGGAGAGCAGCGCGCCCCGCTCACCCACATAGGTGTCGAACCCGTCGGGCATGGCGCAGATATCGTCGTAGATCTCCGCCTGCCGCGCCGCCTGCTCTACCTCAGCGTCGGTGGCGTCGGGGCGGCCGTAGCGAATATTCTCGCGGATGGTGTCGGCAAACAGGAACACATCCTGCTGCACGATGCCAATGGCCCGGCGCAGAGAGCGCTGGGTGACGGCGCGGACATCGCGGCCGTCGACGGTGATACTGCCGCTGTCCACGTCGTAGAACCGGGGCAGCAGCTGGCACAGGGTAGTCTTGCCGCCGCCGGAGGGCCCCACCAGGGCCACCGTCTCGCCGGCGGGGATGTGCAGCGTCACGTTGTGCAGCACCTCGGCCTTTTCGCCGTAGGCGAAGGAGACATCGTTCACGTCCACGCGGCCCTGTACATGTTCGAGGGGCTGCGCGTCGGGGGCGTCCTGGATGGACGGCTCGGTGGCCATCAGCTCAATGAAGCGGTGCAGGCCCGCGAAGCCGTTGGAGAACATCTCGGCGAAGTTGGCCAGCTTGCGGATGGGACTGACGAAGGCGGTGACGTATAGGGAGAAGGTGATCAGATCCACATAGTCCATTTTCTCCCCCATGATGAGCCAGCCGCCCACGGCGATCACCGCCACCGGCAATATGCCGGTGCAGAACTCCATCACCGCGTTGAAGCGGCCCATCTCCTTGTGAAAGCCACGCTTGGCGGTCTTGAACACCTCGTTGGCCTCGTCGAACCGCTGCTGCTGGGCTTCTTCGTTGGCAAAGGCCTTGGTGGTCCGCACGCCGGACAGGCCGGACTCGATGGCGGCGTTGATGGTGCCGGTCTTGACCTTGGCAGCCCGGGAGGCGGCGCTCATCTGCCGGCGGCGGCGCAGGGCCATGGTCAGCAGGACAGGCAGCAGCACCAGCAGTACCAGCGCCAGCTCCCAGCGCAGGGTGAACATCACCGCCAGCGCGCCCACGATGGTCACCAGGGAGATGAACAGATCCTCCGGCCCGTGGTGGGCCAGCTCCGTCAGTTCAAACAGGTCACTGGTCAGGCGGCTCATCAGCTGACCGGTGCGGTTGCGGTCGTAGAAGTCGAAGCCCAGCTCCTGAATGTGGCGGTACAGATCGCGGCGGATATCCGCCTCTACGCGGATGCCGAAGGTGTGGCCCCAGTAGGCCACCACGAAGTACAGCGCCGAGCGCAGCACATAGGCGGCCACCACCACCGCCATGACGATGAAGAATACCCGGAACTGCCGCTGGGGCAGCCAGGTATACATGGCGGCGCGGGACACCAGCGGGAACGCCAGGTCGATGCAGGCGATGAGGAACGCGCAGGACAGGTCCAGGGCGAAGAGCCGCCGGTGGGGTTTGAAGTAGGAGAGGAATATCCGCAGGGGGCTGCGGGTCTGATAATCTTTCGTGGTCATGCTATGCCTCGCTTGGTGTTTTTTGAATATATAGTATAGCACATCGGCACGGCGTTCGCAATAGCACGCAGCGCCCCGGCTTGCGTGCCGGGGCGCTGCGTGTTATAATTGGGCCATGACCTGGCCGATAGGGCCGTCGATGGTGACGGCGGCGCCAAGACCGCTGCCGGCCCCGCCCTTGTTGATGACCGCCAGCTTATGGCCGCGGTAGTACTGTATCAGCCCGGCGGCGGGATAGACCACCAGCGACGTGCCGCCGATGATGAGCACGTCTGCCTGCCGGATATAGTGGATGGCGCGGGCCATCACGTCCTCATCCAGGGACTCCTCATACAGCACCACGTCCGGCTTAATGATGCCGCCGCAGGTGCAGCGGGGCACGCCGCGGCTCTCCGCGATGCGCTCCACACCGTAGAATTTCCCGCAGCGGGTACAGTGGTTCCGCAGGACGCTGCCGTGGAGCTCCAGGACCTCCTGGCTGCCGGCCTTCTGGTGCAGGCCGTCGATGTTCTGGGTGATGACGGCCTTCAGCTTCCCCTGCCGCTCCCATTCCGCCAGCTTGCGGTGGGCGGCGTTGGGCTGGGCGTCCAGGGCCAGCATTTTGGCCCGGTAGAAGTCGTAGAATTCCTCGGTGTGCGTCTCGTAAAATGTGTGGCTGAGCATGGTCTCCGGCGGGTATTTGAACTTCTGGCGGTACAGGCCGTCCACACTGCGGAAGTCCGGTATCCCGGACTCGGTGGACACGCCGGCGCCGCCGAAAAACACGATGTTGTCACTGGCGTCTGTCAGTTCTTTCAGTCTGCGGATGGTGTCGTCCATACTGTCCCTCCATTTCTTTTGTAAGGAGCATACGCTATGAATATTCAGATCTTCGGAAAAAGCAAGTCCTTCGACACGAAAAAGGCGGAGCGCTGGTTCAAGGAGCGCCGCATCAAGTACCAGTACATCGACCTTGTGAGCAAGGGTGTATCGCCGGGGGAGTACCGTTCCATCCGGGCGGCCGTGGGCAGCTTCGACGCGCTGGTGGACAAGGACTGCCGGGCGTATGAGGCGCTGTACATGGCCTATATCACGCCTCAGGCGGCGGAGGAAAAGCTGCTGGAATACCCGGAGCTGTTCGCCGCACCCATTGTCCGCAACGGGAAGCAGGCCACCGTGGGCTATTGCCCGGAGATATGGCAGACGTGGGAATAGGAATAAGGGCTCTCATCCGTGCGCCGCAGGCGCACGGTTTTTTTCGGGCAGCACCGAGGCTTTCACTGTGCGGTGTTGCCCTTAGTCCGTGTAGCTGTGCTCCACCGTGACCACGGCGTAGTAATTGCCGTCCATGGTGCGGACCAGAGCGCGTATCTCCTGCGCTGCCTGGGCCGGGGTCTTGCTGCTGGAGAAGGGCAGCACCGCGTCGAAGATCAGGTTATCGTGTGTGGTGCCCCGGACCACGCGGAAGTCGTGGATGGTCAGACCGGGATCCACCTGCTTCACCAGCGCGGCCACCTGTTCCTTCAGCGCGGTGACGGAGCCGTCGGTGACGATGGGGTCCATGTGGATGACGGCGTGGCAGTGGAGCTTCTCCATCAGTTCCTTTTCAATATTGTCGATCACATCGTGCATGGCCATGATGTCCCCGTGGGCGGGGACCTCCGCGTGGAGGGTGATCATCAGACGGCCGGGGCCGTAGTCGTGGACCACCAGATCGTGTACGCCCAGCACTGTGTCGTTGGAGAGGACGATATCCCGTATCTGCTGCACCAGCGCCGGGTCGGGCGCCTGCCCCAGCAGGGGGGACAGGGTCTCTTTTGCGGCCTTGTAGGCGGAGAACAGGATGAACAGCGCCACCACCAGGCCCACATAGCCGTCCACCGTCAGACCGGTCCATTTGCCGATGAGCATGGCAAGGAGCACCGCCAGGGTGGAGACGGTGTCGGAAAGGCTGTCCGTGGCGGTGGCCTCCATGGCGGCGGACTTGATCTTCCGGCCGACGGCCCGGTTGTACAGCCACATATAGACCTTCACGCACACGGAGGCGGCCATGATGGCGATAGCCATCAGGGAAAAGGTGACGGCCTCCGGATGGAGGATCTTGTCAAAGGAGGACTTGGCCAGCTCCACGCCCATCAGCAGGATCAGGCCCGCTACGATCAGGCCGGATATGTACTCGATGCGGCCGTGGCCGAAGGGGTGGTCGGTGTCCGGCTTTTTGCCCGCCAGACGGAAGCCCAGCAGCGTCACCGCCGAGGAGCCGGCGTCGGACAGGTTGTTGAAGGCGTCCGCCGTGACGGCGATGGAACCGGACAGCTGTCCGGCGAAGAATTTGCCGATGAACAGCAGGATATTCAGCGCGATGCCCACAGCGCCGCACAGGGTGCCGTAGGCGCGGCGGACGGCGGGGGAGGACACGTTGTCCCGGTCAGGAATGAGCCAGCGGCTCAGCAATCGTATCATAGCAGTCGTCTCCTTTCGGCGGGTAGACCCGGCGCTTTGTCAGCCAATAGCACAGAGGGATGGCGTACAGCAGTATCTCGTAGGGGATGGCGGACATGTCCGCGCCCAGCATGGCCAGCGGGATGGACACGGAGATGTTCCAGGGGATCAGCGGCGCGAGGACGATGCCGGAGTTCTCGATGTCAAGGGCCATCTCGCCCCTGCCGTGGCCGCGCTTGGTGTAGTCGTCCTCCAGCAGCTGGTTGCACACCACCGCGCAGGTGGACTGGTTGCAGAACACCATGCTGCACACCACGGAGATCGCCGCGCAGGCGGGGAACCGCCCGGCTCTCCGGGCCAGGCGCTGGGCCAGATGCGCCGCGCCGTTCAGCACGCCCATGCCGCCCAGCAGTCCGGCGTACAGCCCGGCGCTGACGGTCATGATGGTGGCCGAGACCATGGACATCATGCCGCCGCCGGAGAGCACGTCGTGCAGCGCACCGGGGGCGGGGAGGTAGCCCAGCACCGCATCCCGCAGGGTGGGCAGCAGAGCGCGGCCCTGGGCGAACACCGTCACCAGCAGCGCCGTCAGCGCACTGACGGCCATGGTGGGCCGGATGGGGACCTTGCACAGCGGCAGGATCAGGATCAGCAGCGCCGGGATGGCCGTCCACCAGCTGAGGCTGAAGGTGCCGGACAGCTGGTTCAGCACACCGCTGTCCACCATGGCCAGCGGGTGCGTTACGGACAGGGCGGCGTAGGCCGCGAGGCTGACCAGATAGGGCAGCCAGCCGGTGCGGTGCATCATGTGCAGGTTGTCATAGAGCTTGGTATCGGTGGCGGCGGCCACCAGCGTGGCGCTGGAGGAGGCCGGCGAGCAGCGGTCGCCGAAGTAGGCGCCGGCCACGATGGTCCCCGCCGTGATGGCCACGCTGACGCCGCCGGAGCGGGCCAAGGCCATCAGGATCACACCCAGGGTGCCCACCACGCCGAAGGACGTGCCCAGGGCGTAGGAGATGAAGCTGGTCAGCAGGAACGTCACCAGCAGGAACAGCTGCGGCGTGATGATGCGCAGCCCGTGATAGATGAAGAAGGCGATGGTCCCGGCGCTGCGCCACAGGGCGGTGATGGCGCCGATGAGCATGTAGATCACGATCACGCAGCACATTTTGCGGCCCTGCTCCCAGGCGGCGTCCCACATGGCCCGCACGGTCATCCCGCGGCGCAGGCCCAGGGCGGCGAAGGCTGCTATGCCCACCCATATCGCAAGGATCAGGGACTGGCCCAAAAGGATGCAGAGACCCACTGCGGCCAGAAACAGCAAAAAACAGAAGACAGCGCCCATGTTACCTCCCCGGGATGGTCAGCGTCATGCGGCAGCACAGATCATCCAGGTCGCTGTCGGTGGCGGCGGGAAGGCGCAGGCGTCCCCCGCATTTGGCACAGGTCAGGTCCACCGCGCCGCGGCGCACCTGCATGGTATATTCGCGGCTGCCGCAGGCGCAGGCGATACCGCCCCGGGCGGCGATATCCTTCAGCTCGGACAGCACCTCGTACATGATGACGTTGTCGGTGAAGGCCTCATCGGGGGACGCTTTTTCCTTGGCCACGCGCAGGGCCAGACCCTCCATGGCCTTTCGCACCTGGGGCTCCTCGCCGATGTAGCAGCACAGCTCCTGCTTTGCCGGGCAGGCCAGGCCGATGCCCCGGCCATGCAGCAGCGCACCGGCGTCGCACTCCGCCTGGTGGTGCCCGCCGCACACGCCGCAGGGCACGTTCAGCCGGAAGCGCAGGCCGTCCGTCTCGGCGGTCAGAGCTTCTTTGCCGCATTCACATTCCATCCGCGCCGCGGCGGCGTTCAGGGCGAAAACGCTGCGGCTGTGCAGCACCGCTTTGCCGCAGGACGGACAGATATATCCAAAGCTACGCATTTCTTCCATGACATACGCTCCTTTGTCAACCAAAAGTCACAACAAGTTCCTGTATTATATACCATTTATTCGCTGTTTTCCAGTATTGCGGGAAAAAGAGTTTTACATTATAATGGCGCCGTTATCCCACGCTTCAAAGGATGTGATACCGTGCAGAACAGGAGCTTTGCCGCGGCGGTGAAGGCGGCGTTTCCCCATACCATCCCCATTATGACCGGCTATCTGGCCGTAGGCATGGCCTACGGCGTGCTGATGGCCTCCAAGGGTTACGGCTTCCTGTGGGCCGGCTTTGTCAGTGCCTTTGCCTTCTGCGGCAGTATGCAGTATGTGGCGATCACGCTGCTGACAACGGCCTTTGATCCACTGCAGGCCTTTGTGCTGAGCCTGATGGTCAACGCCCGGCACCTGTTTTTCTCGCTGGCGCTGCTGCCCAAGTACCGGGGACTGGGCAGGCTGCGGTATTTTATGATCTATACCCTCAGTGACGAGAACTTTTCCCTCTCCTCCTCGGTGGAGCCGCCGGAGGACACGGACCCCACGCTGTTCTACTTTGCCATGAGCTTCCTGACCTGGCTGTACTGGGTGGCGTTCTCCATGCTGGGTGGCCTGCTGGGCGGGCTGATCACCTTTGACATCACCGGCATCGACTTCGCCCTGACGGCGCTGTTCGTGGTGCTGTTCATCGAGCAGGTCGTCAAGAAAGAGAACCGTGCCCCCGGCGCTGCCGGTCTGGTGTGCGCTGTGGCGGGTCTGGCCGTTTTCGGCGCGGACAACATGGTCATCCCGGCCATGGTGCTGACCCTGGCGGTCCTGCTGCTGGGAAGGAGGAAGCTATGCGCCTAGACACGATACATTCCCTGATCATCGTGGCGATGGTGGCGCTGGCCACCCAGATCACCCGATGGACGCCGTTCCTGCTGTTCTCCGGGGAGAGGAAGCTGCCCCGCGTGGTGGAGGACCTGGGCAGGCTGCTGCCGCCGGCCATGATGGGTCTGCTGGTGGTGTATAGCCTGCGCAGCACCGACCTTCTGGGCGGCAGCCACGGCATTCCGGAGGCTATCGCCGTGGCGGTGACGGCGCTGCTGCACCTGTGGCGGCGGAACACGCTGCTGTCCATCCTGGCGGGCACCGCCTGCTATATGCTGCTGGTACAGCTGGTGTTTTGAAGATCTGCGAAAGCGCCGTCCCGAGGGACGGCGCTTTCATATTTTCCCGCAAACAGCGCACACTACGGTCAATGCTATGTTTGCGAGGTGCGTATCATGGACGTAAAACGCTTGAGCCGGCAGACCTGCCGGTTTTTGCAGCCGCCGGGAGTGGTCAGCTTTGCGGCGGTGGCGGGAAAGCTGGAGGGCGAGGGACCGTTGGGCGGCTGCTTCGACGCTGTGGGGACGGACGCCTTCTGTGGGAAAAAGACCTGGGAACAGGGCGAGGCACAGATGCAGGCGGATGCCCTGCGTCTGGCCCTGCAAAAGGGCGGGTTGGCGGCGGAGGACGTGGACTGCGCCTTCGCCGGGGATCTGCTGAACCAGAACATTGGGGCCACGTTTGCCCTGCGGGATTTCAATATTCCCTTCTATGGGGTATATGGGGCCTGCTCTACTATGGGGGAGACACTGTCGCTGGCCGCTATGGCCGTGGCCTCCGGCGCGGTCCGTATGGCGGCGGCGCAGACCTCCTCCCACTTCTGCACGGCGGAGAGGCAGTATCGGATGCCTCTGCCCTACGGCAGCCAGCGTTCTCCTACTGCCCAGTGGACGGCCACGGCGGCGGGGTGCTGCATTCTGGGGGCCCAGGCGGAGGGACCGTATATCACCCATGTGACCCGGGGACGCATCGTGGATCTGGGTGTGACGGACATGACCAACATGGGCGCGGCCATGGCACCGGCGGCCTTCGACACCCTGCAGGCAGTGTTCCGGGACACCGGCACCGTACCCGGGGACTATGACCTGATCCTCACCGGCGACCTGGGCGATGTGGGCAGCCGCATCGTGCTGGAGCTGTTCGCCCGGGAAGGCGTGGCGCTGGAGAATTACACCGACTGCGGACTGGTGCTCTATGACCGGAAGAGACAGGATATGCACGCCGGCGGCAGCGGATGCGGCTGCTCTGCGGCGGTGCTCTGCGGCTATCTGCTGCCGGAGATGCGCCGGGGCCGGTGGCGGCGGGTGCTGTTCGCCCCCACCGGGGCGCTGCTGAGCCCCACCAGTTCATTTCAAGGGGAGAGCATACCGGGCATCTGCCACGCGGTGGTGCTGGACCGGACGAAGGAGGATGCGTAATGGAATATCTCAATGCTTTCCTGTGCGGCGGGCTGCTGTGCGCCGTGGGCCAGATTATTCTGGACAAGACAAGCCTGACCCCGGCCCGTATTCTGACGGGCTATGTGGTGGCAGGTGTGCTGCTGCAGGCTGTGGGTGTGTATCAGTATATCGTGGACTGGGGCGGGGCGGGAGCCACCGTGCCGCTGACGGGCTTTGGCTACTCCCTGGCGAAGGGCGTGGCCAAAGCGGTGGCGGAGGACGGCCTGCTGGGGGTGCTCACCGGCGGATTGACCGCCACCTCCGGCGGAATCGCCGCGGCGGTGGTGTTTTCCCTGTTGGCGGCGCTGCTGGTGCGGCCCAAAGAAAAACGTTGACAAATACCCGGTGGGGGTATATAATGCGACCGTGATCAAAAATACCCCCAGGAGGTATATGACTGTGGAAAATACTTGTTGCTGCTGCCAGGGAAAGACCAAGCACCGCACGCCAGAGGAGCAGAAAAAACTCCTGAACCGCCTGTGCCGCATTGAAGGGCAGGTGCGGGGCCTGCAGGAGATGCTGCAGAAGGACGCCTACTGTCCCGACATTCTGATACAGGTATCCGCCGTGGGCGCGGCACTGAACAGCTTTAGCAAAGAGCTGCTGGCTACCCACATCCGCACCTGCGTGGCGGACGGTATCCGACAGGGGGACGACGAGGTCATCGACGAACTGGTGATCACGCTGCAAAAGCTGATGAAATAAGGAGATGGCAGTATGACAGAGAAATTCGTCATCACCGGCATGACCTGCGCCGCCTGCGCCGCCCATGTGGAAAGGGCCGCGGCTTCGGTGCCCGGCGTACACAGCGCGTCGGTAAATCTGATGCTGGGCTCCCTGGTGTGCGACAGGGACGAAAATGTGGATCCCGCCGCCATTGTGGCCGCCGTGACGGCGGCGGGCTACGGCGCCGTGCCGGAGAGCGAGGCCCGGCGGGACCTGCACGCGGAGCAGGACGCGGCGGTAAAGGCCATGGGCCGCCGGCTGCTGTGGTCGGTGGTGTGTCTAGTGCCGCTGTTTTACCTGAGCATGGGGCACATGATGGGGCTGCCGGTGCCCATGTTCATGCACACGCGGCCCCTGCTGTCGGCCTTTGTGCTGCTGGCGCTGACGGTGCCCATACTGATTTTGAACCGCAGTTATTTCACCGTGGGATTTTCCCGGCTGTTCAAAGGTGCGCCCAATATGGACTCGCTGGTGGCGCTGGGCGCGGCGGCGGGGCTGGTGTACAGCCTGATCGAGATGGGCCTGCTGGCGGCGGGAAAGGTCGCGGGTATGCCGGACCTGTACTTCGAGTCGGCGGGCATGATATTGGCGCTGGTGACGGTAGGTAAGTACCTGGAGGAGCGCTCCAAGGGCAAGACGACCGGGGCCATCACCGCCCTGCTGGCGCTGGCGCCGGAGTCCGCCGTGGTGCGCCGGGACGGCAAGGAGGTCACCGTCCCCACCGAGGACATCAAGGCCGGCGAGACGGTCATCATCCGGCAGGGGGGGCGTATCCCCGTGGACGGCACCGTGACGGCGGGCAGCGGCACCGTGGACGAGTCCGCCCTTACCGGCGAGAGTATGCCGGTGGAGAAGACTGTGGGCGGCAAGGCGGTGTCCGCCACCATCCTCACCGGCGGCTATCTGGAGCTGACGGCGGACCGGGTAGGTGCGGATACCACTCTGTCCCAGATCATTCAGCTGATGGAGCAGGCCGCCAGCGGCAAGGCACCTATCAGCCGTCTGGCGGATAAGATCAGTGCCGTGTTCGTGCCGGTGGTCATTTCCATCGCGCTGCTGGCGGCTATCCTGTGGGCTGCGGTGGGCGGCATGGGTGTGCGCTTCTGCCTGTCCATCGCCATCGCCGTGTTGGTGATCTCCTGCCCCTGCGCTCTGGGCCTGGCCACGCCGGTGGCCATCACTGTGGCTACGGGCAAGGCGGCGGAGCAGGGTATTCTGGTAAAGTCCGCTGCCAGCCTGGAACTGATGGGCCGGGTGGATACGGTGGTGCTGGACAAGACCGGTACCGTCACCGAGGGTAAGCCCCGGGTGACGGATCTGCTGTGCGCCGGCGGCATGACCGAGGATACGCTGCTGTCCGCCGCCGCGTCGCTGGAAAAGCCTTCCGAGCACCCGCTGGCCGGGGCCATTGTGGCCGAGGCGGAAAAGCGCGGTTTGGTCCTGCGGCCGGTGTCCGGGTTTGCCGCTGTGGCCGGCGGAGGCGTCACCGCCCGGGCGGAGGGTATCGTGCTGCTGGCGGGCAATGAGGCATTTATGGAGACGTCCGGCGTGGCCGTCGGCGAGGAGATGAAATCCGGTGCGGCCAGACTGGCGGAGGACGGCAAAACGCCGCTGTTTATCGCCGCAGGTACATCACTGCTGGGGGTCATCGCTGTGGCGGACGTGGTCAAGGCGGACAGCGCCGCCGCCATTGCCGCCCTGCGGGAGATGGGCTGCGACGTGGTGCTGCTCACCGGCGACAACCAGCGCACGGCGGACGCCATTGCCCGGCAGGTGGGCGTCAGCCGGGTCATCGCCCAGGTGCTGCCACAGGATAAGGCCCGCGTGGTGCAGGAATTACAGGCCGAGGGCAAAAAGGTAGCCATGGTGGGCGACGGCATCAACGACGCCCCGGCGCTGGTGACGGCGGATGTGGGCCTGGCTATCGGCGCAGGCACGGATGTGGCCATCGAGTCGGCGGACATCGTGCTGATGAAGAGCAGCCTTATGGATATCACCGACGCGGCGGCCCTGTCCCGGGCTACCCTGCGGAATATCCGTCAGAACCTGTTTTGGGCGTTTTTCTATAATTCTGTGGGCATCCCGGTGGCGGCGGGTGTGCTGTACCCGGCCTTTGGGATCACCCTGAACCCCATGATCGCCGCCGCGGCCATGAGCCTGAGCAGTGTGTGCGTGGTCAGCAACGCCCTGCGTCTGCGGGGCTGGAGGGGCCGCAGACGGGTGGGAACGCCGACTGCAAAAGAGCCACAGCTGGTGCAAAATATAAATAATAACGAAAGCAGTAAGGAGGATACCGCTATGAAAAAGACCATCACCATCAAGGGCATGATGTGTGCCCACTGCGTCTCCCATGTGGAGAAGGCGCTGACCGCCCTGGGCGTACAGGCGGACGTGGATCTGGCGTCCGGGACCGCCGTCGTCACCGGCAACGCCAGTGACGAGGCGCTGAAGAAGGCTGTCACCGACGCCGGTTACGAGGTCGTGGAGATCAAGTGATGAAAAAAGAGCACCCCCGCAAGGGGGTGCTCTTTTTTATGCGCTTTTACGCGGCACCGTCAGTCTCGGTTTCCTCGACAACGGGAGCGGTCTGCGCGGCGGTGCGGGTGACGCTGTCGGCGGTGAGGATGGTGCCCTCGCCGTCGGCGAAGCGGACGGTGACGTAGTCGCCGGTGTTGTAGATGACCACCTCCGGCTGGGCGGCGGCGGAGATCACATAGTAGTGGCTGTCGCCGGTCAGGTGGAGGTAATACAGGGTGTTGCCATCCACCACGGCGGAGCGGATATCGTCCAGCACGCCGGAGGCCTCGTTCTGTCCCGTCAGGGGCAGGTCGGCGTCATCGGCGGATACCAGACCCTTCTCCGCCAGGATGCGGCGGTAGTTGGCCTCACACTGGGCCACCGTGTCGCCGGTGGCCACGATCTGGTACTGGCTGACGTTGACCATGGCGTACATCTTCACCAGCTCGGCGGCGTCCTTCAGCGCCATGAAATACGTGGGCTGGTCGGAGATATTCAGCAGCAGGGGGAAGGTGGCGGTGTATTTCATCTGCTGGACCTGCCCCTGGGCGCTGTCCATGGCGGAGTACTCCTTGGCGCCGGCCACCAGATAGAACCGCGTCTCCTTCGTGCGCTGGTTGGAGAGAATGAAGCCGATGTTGGACTCGTCGGATACCACGGAGGTGACACCGGTGTACATATACACGTCGTCACCGATGGCGATGTAGTTGTAGCCCTCGGTGGTGACGGTCACGTCCCGCTGGCCGAACAGGGAGTTGATAAAGCCGTTGACATACGCGCCGTGGTAGTCGTACTGCTGCATGATCAGCTCGGCGGTGTAGACGTGATCCACCCAGTTGGGCACGTCGCCGGTCTTGTAGTAGGCGCTCTCGCCGGTGACGGCGTTCACCAGCACCGCGCCGATGATATCACGGCCGCCGAACAGGCCGATGGTGTGGCTGACCCGGGGGCAGACCCACCAGGGGTCGCCGTTCTCGTCGATCTCGAAGGCCGGCTCGTCGAACATATAGGTGGGGTAGTGGAAGCGCAGATGGCGGTACAGGTTGCGGCTGAAGTGCTCGGCGGTGGTGTAGTGGATCCCCTCGTCCAGACGGATGACCTCCACGTTCTGGGTCACCATGTCGATAAGCAGATAGGCGGGCAGGCCGTCGGCGCGGTTGTTCAGCCACTTGATGATATCGCCGTAGCGCAGGGGCGTGACGCGGACAGGGCGGCCCTGGTAGTTGATCTGGGTATAGTCGTCGGCCACCTCGAACTGGGAGACCATGTCCGCCAGCTCACCCAATTTGCGGTTGCCCAGCTTTGTGGCGGAGTTGGCATCCAGCATGGGGATCTGGTCATAGCTGATCTCCTCCACCTCCGCGGCAAAGTCGCCGTCGGTAACGGTCAGCAGGTCGCGGTAGTCCCCGGCGCGGAACAGCTGCCAGCCGATCACCGCGCCCACCAGCGCCGTGGCGATCAGCGCGGCGGCCGCGATGAGTGGCACGGTGCACTGCTTTTTCAAAAAGGTGAAGTAGCCCTTGGCACCGGTGCCCTGAAAACCGGAGGTCAGTATGGCACAGCCGCCGTACACGGCGCACACCAGCAGTATAAAGACGTAGAAATCCTCGCTCTTGAGACTGATAGGCGGCAGAACGATATAGAAATACACCGCGGCGAACACCAATGTGACGGCGATGTTCAGCAGCGTGCGGCCCAGGGGCGTGCCCACGGCTTTGCGTTCCTTTTTCGGGCGGGGCTGGCGGCCGAAGCCCTGAAAGTCGGGGTCATTCCAATTTGTATTCTTCATAGACGGTTCCTTTCTCTGTTGATATGCCTGTTGGTACTATTATAACCGATACATCTTCGTTTGTATAGCAACTTCAGGTTGCAAACGGCAAAATTGCCGCAGAGAGATGCATTTGGCTGTTCACAAATTGTTTACAATAAAAGTCAAAGAAAGTCAAATTACCCTATTGACAAAGTAGGAAAGGCGGTGTAATATATGTTCAAGGTCAAAGAAAGGCAAAGTCAAATGAGCAGAGCTTGACCGAGAGATGCAAACGAAAGGCGGCGAGGATTTGGGCATTTCCGATATTATCGCTGGATTTATCCAGCAGGAGTTAGACCAGGCGGGCGGTGCGCTGGAGCTACAGCGAGCTGACCTGGCGCAGCGGTTCAACTGCGTGCCCAGCCAGATCAACTACGTGATGTCCACCCGGTTCTCGCCGGAGCATGGCTACATCGTGGAGTCCCGGCGGGGCGGCGGCGGCTACATCCGCATCACGCGGGTGCAGGTGGACCGCCAGACGCTGCTGATGCACGTTATCAACAGCATCGGCGACAGGCTGGACGCGGCCAGCGCACGGGCGATCGCCCAGAACCTGGTCCAGTCCGAGGCCATCAGCCGGGAGCTGGGACAGGCGCTGCTGTCCGCCACCGGCGCACGAGCCTTGCAGGCGGCGCCGCCGGATAGCCGCGACGCGCTGCGCGCCGATATATTCAAGCAAATTCTGATCCATTCCGTCTGACGGCGGAGCAAGGAGGTTATGATTATGAAATGTGATCGCTGCGGTAAGAACGAGGCTACGTTCTACTATAAGAGCAATATCAACGGCAGAGTGACCGAGGCGCACCTCTGCCCCGACTGTGCCCGCGCCATGGGCTATGCCGGTTCCATGTCCGGCCGCATGAGCAGCTGGTTCGACGATGACTGGTTCGACCGTCCGTTCCGTATGCTGGAGCCGTTCTTCGGCGGCTTCGGCAGCCGGATGCTGACGGAGTTCCCTCAGCCGGTGGATGTGCTGGAGCAGGCGCAGAGCGCCGACCCGGAGAGCAGCGCCGCCGAGGAGCTGCTGCCGAAGGACGAGGCTATGTCTCTGGCGCTGGAGCGTAGGCGCAACGCGCTGGAGACGCAGCTGCACAACGCGGTGGCGGAGGAGCGTTATGAGGACGCCGCCCGTCTGCGTGATGAGCTGAAGGCTCTGGGCGGCAAGGCGTCCTGACGCCGTTCCGCTATGTTAAAATAACAAATCGAAAGGAAGTGTTCCTTTATGTCTGAGAATAAATTTACCCCCCGTGCAGAGGAAGTTCTGCGTTTGAGCCAGGAGGCTGCCGAGGACCTGGGCCACGGCTATGTTGGCTCCGAGCATCTGCTGCTGGGCCTGATCCGTGAGGAGGAGGGCATCGCCCACCGCGTGCTCAGTGAGTTCGGCGTCACCGATGAAATGGTCTGCTCCGTGCTGCAGCGCAGCGTGGGCAAGGGCGTTTCCGGCGCCGCGCCCAGCCAGGGCCTGACGCCCCGCGCCAAGAGCGTGGTGGAGCTGGCTGTGTCCGAGGCGTCCCGCATGGGAAGCAGCGCCATCGGCACCGCCCATCTGCTGATGGGCCTGCTCCGTGAGGGCGGCAACATGGGCCTGCGTATCCTGCGTACCGTGGGCGTGGACCCCAATAAGATGTACAGCGCTGTGCTGAAGAAGCTCAACGATATGCCCCGGGCTGCCGCTGGCGGCGCCTCCGCCCCTAACCGCGAGGCGGACAAGAAGAACAAGACGCTGGCCGAGTACACCCGCGATCTGACCGAGGCCGCCCGCAGCGGCAAGCTGGACCCCGTTATCGGCCGCGATACCGAGATACAGCGGGTCATCCAGATCCTGTCCCGCCGCAGTAAGAACAACCCTGTGCTCATCGGCGAGCCCGGCGTAGGCAAGACTGCCATCGCCGAGGGACTGGCCGAGCGCATTGCCGCCGGCGATGTGCCCGAGGAGCTGCTGGACAAGCGCATCCTGTCGCTGGACCTCAGCGGCATGGTGGCCGGAACCAAGTACCGCGGCGAGTTCGAGGAGCGCATTAAGAACACCCTGAATGAGGTGAAGAAGGACGGCAACGTCATCCTGTTCATCGACGAGCTGCACACCATCGTGGGCGCAGGCTCCGCCGAGGGCGCCGTGGACGCTGCCAACATTCTGAAGCCCGCCCTGAGCCGCGGCGAGATCCGCGTTATCGGCGCCACCACCCTGAACGAGTACCGCAAGTACATCGAGAAGGATGCCGCACTGGAGCGCCGCTTCCAGCCCGTCACCGTGGGCGAGCCCACCCCCGAGGCCACGCTGGAGATCCTGAAGGGCCTGCGCGACCGCTATGAGGCGCACCACAAGCTGACCATCACCGACGAGGCGCTGGACGCTGCGGTGCAGCTGTCCAAGCGGTACATCGGCGATCGGTTCCTGCCGGACAAGGCCATCGACCTGATGGACGAGGCCGCTTCGCAGGTCCGCATGACCGCCGAGAGTTCCTCTCCGGACCTGAAGGCCCTGGAGGAGAAGATCACCGCCCTGCACCGGGAGAAGAACGATGCCATCGCCGCCCAGGACTTCGAGAAGGCCGCGCAGCTGCGCGATATCGAGAAGGACTATCAGGAGCAGGTGGACATCGAGCGCGACAAGTGGCGCAAGAGCCTGTCCCAGAACCGGGGCACCGTCACCGCGGACGATATCGCCAAGGTGGTGGCCGGCTGGACCGGTATTCCCGTCACCCGCCTGACCGAGGATGAGTCCATGCGCCTGCTGAAGCTGGAGGAGAAGCTCCACCAGCGTGTGGTGGGGCAGGACGATGCCGTGACCGCCGTGGCCAAGGCCATTCGCCGCAGCCGTGTGGGTCTGAAGGACCCCAAGCGGCCCATCGGCTCCTTCCTGTTCCTGGGCCCCACGGGCGTGGGCAAGACCGAACTGTGCAAGACCCTGGCGGAGTCTATGTTCGGCGATGAGAACGCCATGGTGCGTATCGATATGTCCGAGTACATGGAGAAGCACACGGTGTCTCGCCTGATCGGCTCGCCTCCTGGCTATGTGGGCCACGAGGAGGGCGGCCAGCTCACCGAGAAGGTGCGCCGTAAGCCCTATTCCGTGGTGCTGTTCGATGAGATCGAGAAGGCACACGAGGATGTGTGGAACATCCTGCTGCAGATCCTGGAGGACGGCGTTGTCACCGACTCGCAGGGCCGCCGCGTGGACTTCAAGAACACCGTCATCGTCATGACGTCCAACGTGGGCGCGCGGAACATCACCGCCGACGCCGCCAAGCTGGGCTTTGACGGCAAGGAGAAGGATGAGACGGAGTCCGACGAGGCGCGCTTCGCCCGCATCCGCGAGGCGGTCATGACCGACCTGAAGCACACCTTCCGCCCGGAGTTCCTGAACCGTATCGACGAGATCATCGTGTTCCGTCAGCTGACGCAGGAGAACATCGTGGAGATCGCCCGCCGTATGCTCACCGTTACCGGCAAGCGTATGGCCCAGCAGGGCATCACCCTGATCTCCGACGATGACGCCGTGGCCGAGCTGGCCCGTGACGGCTTTGATCCCCAGTACGGTGCCCGTCCTCTGCGCCGGGCCATCCAGAACCAGGTGGAGGATGCTGTAGCGGAGTTGATGCTGGAGGGTAAGCTGAAGTCCGGCGATACCGCCCATGTCCGTCTGCGGGATGGCAAGGTGGTCATCGACAGCGAGGCGGTTCCTGCTGAAGCTGCGCCTGCGGCGACAGCGCCCGCCGAGACGGCCGCTATCCCTGCGGAGAAATAAACAAAAAGGAACGCCCTTGGGCCATTGCCCAAGGGCGTTCCTTTTTTTTCCTATTGCTTCTTCGCGCGGAGAGAAGGTTTACAGGGTGTCAAGTGCCTGCTTCAGGTCGGCGATGAGGTCCTCGGCATTTTCCAGACCCACGGACAGACGGATCAGGCCGGCGGCGATGCCGGAGGCGGCCAGTTCCTCCTCGGTGTAGGTGGAGTGCGTCATGGAGGCGGGGTGCTCGATCAGCGTCTCGGCGTCGCCCAGAGACACAGCCACCGTCACCAGGTGCAGGGCGTTCACCAGCTTCACGCCGGCGGCACGGCCCCCCTTGACCTCGAAGGACAGCATACCGCCGAAGTCGCGCATCTGGCGGCGGGCGATGTCATGGCCGGGATGGTCGATCAGGCCGGGATAGTAGACCTTCTCCACGGCGGGGTGGTCATACAGGAATTCCGCCACGGCCTTGGCGTTGGCGCAGTGCTTCTGCATACGGATCTCCAGGGTCTTCAGGCCGCGGAGGATCAGGAAGGCGCAGAAGGGATCCATCACTGCGCCGGTCATATCCTTCAGGCCGAACATACGTACCTCATTGCAGAATTCGGCGGAGCCCACCACAAAGCCCGCGATCACGTCGCCGTGGCCGTTCAGGTACTTGGTGGCGGAGTGCACCACCACGTCTGCGCCCAGCTCCAGCGGCCGCTGGAGGTACGGGGAAGCGAAGGTGTTGTCGCAGATGACCTTGATGTCCTTGTTGTAGCCGTGGGCCAGTGCCGCCACGGCAGAGATGTCCGCGATCTTCAGGTTGGGGTTGGCGGGTGTCTCCAGATACACCGCGCAGGTGTTGGGCTTCAGCGCCTTGCGCACGGCATCCAGGTCGGAGGTGTCCACAAAGCTGACCTCCACGCCGTAGCGGGTCATGCCGTGGTTCAGAAGGGCGAAGGTGCAGCCGTACAGGGTGCCGTCGGCCACGATATGCTTGCCGGCGCCGGCTACGGTCCACAGCGCGGAGGAGATGGCACCCATGCCGGAGGCGGCGGCCACGCAGGCCTCGCCGCTTTCCAGGGCAGCGACCTTGGCCTCCAGCACCGAGGTGGTGGGGTTGGACAGGCGGGTGTAGATATAGCCCGCTTCTTCACCGGCGAAGCGGCGCCCGCCCTGCTCACAGCTGTCAAATACGAAGGTGGAGGTCTGGAAAATAGGGGTGGTCAGTGCGCCGTACTGGGTGTCCTTCACGTTTCCGGCGTGAATGGCTTTTGTACCGAAGCCGCAATCCTTGTTCAGCATGGGTCGTCCTCCTTGCACTATAATGTAACAATAAAGTGTACAGGACCATACGGCCCTTTGCCATAAGGGTAACATATCTGAACCCGACGGTGGTAGCGGCAAAATGCGCCAGCTCGCTATCAATTTGAGCTGTAGCTAAAACAGATAATTTCGGAATATATTTTTGTGCAGAATGCTGTATTGCGGGGAAAGTGCAAAAAATTTTAGCGGAAATTAGACATCGTGCCGAAAAATACGGCAAAATGGCGGCGGATTTTTGTCGGGGAACATGATAAATGAAACAGATAACGATGGGCGCGATTTGCGGGAAACGGTTGCCATTTCCTCCGGAATGTGGTATAAGAGAGACAGAGAGTGCGCCCGGTGTCCGCCGGGTACATGCAGCTTACAGGAGGTCATCACCATGAAGAAGATCATTGCCACCACCAATGCCCCCGCCGCCATCGGTCCCTATTCCCAGGCCATCGACTGCGGCAGCTTCCTGGTCACGTCCGGCCAGGTGCCCTTTGACCCGGCTACCGGCGAGTTCGTCCCCGGCGGCATTACCGAGCAGACCCGTCAGGTACTCACCAACATCAAGGCCATCCTTGAAGCCGCCGGTCTGACCATGGACAATGTGGTCAAGACCACCGTATTCCTGCAGAGCATGGGCGACTTCGCCGCCATGAACGCGGTCTACGCCGAGTTCTTCACTGAGGGGCAGTACCCTGCCCGCAGCGCCGTGGAAGTCGGTGCGCTGCCCCGGGGCGCACTGGTGGAGATCGAAACCATCTGCGTGAAGTAAGCAAAGATCTCCGCCGATATAAAACGGCAAAAATAAAGCGAGGAAGTCCGGCAGGGCTTCCTCGCTTTATTTTTCGTAGCGTATCAGGTCGGCGGCGGTGCAGTCCAGGGCAGAGCATATCTTTTCCAGCACGTAGCTGTCGTAGCGGACGACCTTGTTCTTATAGTAGTTGTCGATGATGGGGTAGCGGATTCCAGTGCGCTTGGCCAGCTCGTAGCGGCTGATACTGCGCCGGGTCAGTACCTCGTCCAGCGTCAGGTAGACCTTGCCCATGATACACCTCCTGAGATATTCTGCTATACATTTTATAAAGTGTATATGGGCTTGACAATTTATTCATTGGAGTATATATTTATATAAGGGTATAACGAAATATCCAAAAATTGCCAAAAATAAGAGGAGGGTATTTATGAAAAAGTTGTTGGCGACTATCCTGGCGCTGGTCATGGCCATCGGCCTCACCACCGCCGCGTGGGCGGACGGTGAGGGAACTACTGCGAATGTCGCAAAAATCGGCGAGAACGGGTATGCGACCCTGGCAGAGGCTATCACGGCGGCACAGGCGGGCGAGACCATCGTGCTGCAGGCGAATGCTGCGATAAATTCCAACACTCAGATCACGAAGGATGTGGCTATTGATCTGAACGGCAAAACCGTGACCGTGACGACTGTTGGCACTCAGAACGCTTTTGAAGTCCAGAATGGGGCTACGTTTACCATTAAGGACAGCGGGACTGGCGGAAAGCTTGACTTGGGCAAGTTTGGCATTACGCTGGTGAACTCGAAACTCAAGATCGAGGGCGGTGAGATCAAAGTGAGTCCGGCTAGCCCCGGCGCAGGTATTGCTGTGGCAGCTGTCGGAAACTCTGATGTTACCATGACTGGCGGTAAGGTAGTTGCGACGAACACGGCCTGCTTCAATGCCGGCTATTTTGGTACGCAGACTTTCAATATTTCTGGCGGTACGCTGGAGAGTAAGGGCGCTTCTACCGCATTGATGGGTATTAGCAACAATTACGGTGGCCATACGGAAATGACCATCAGCGGCGATACGCAGGTGGTGATGAAGGATGCTGCGGGCAATGCTGGCAGCTTGGTTTCCGATGCGACGGGCAACGATGTGATCAAAGTTGTTGGAGGAACCTCCGATAGTGATATTACGGCCTATACAGAAGAGACTGCGCCTGTTGTTTTGACGGGTGATGGTACGTATCACATTGGAACGACTGCGGCGAACGCGGCTGTGCGTAACGCAGCAAGCGGTGAGACTGTTACCGTTGTTAAGGGCAATGCAGCTTTGACTGAGGTTCCTGCGGGTGTGGTGGTCGTTCCCGGTGAGGGTACTACCGTGACAGTCAATGGCGTGACCGTGACCGGTGACTCCTACACCGTTCCCCAGCCGCCCCGCTACTACTACAATTCCACCACTACTACCACCGACACCAAGACGGACGGTACCAAGGGCAGCCCCAAGACCTTCGATGCCGGTATGGGCATCTATGCAGTCAGCGCTCTGCTGAGTGTCACCGGTATGGCCTGCGTGGGCAGGAAAAAGTTCTGATCTGCTCTCGACGGCGGTGTGATACCCCGGGCCGCCGAAGAAGATAAAAGGAGAGACCGGCAGGGCCGGTCTCTCTGCTTTTTTTATTCATTCCCCCGTTAGCTCCGACAGTGTGTGCTGCAGAATGTCCACGAACTGCTGGCCGTAGTCCGTCAGCGGTACGTCCCGGGGCCGTATGACCCCAAGGCGCATATCCGGCACGTCGCCGATCAGCGGCAGCGTCATCAGCCGGTCGTCGCCGTAGCCGTCCGGCAGTACGCCGCTGCCGGTGGAAACGCAGTCCGTGTGGGCCATGACATTGTAGGCCGTGGCGCGGTCGCTGACGGACACTACCCGGTCAAACTCCGCGCCGGTGCCCACTACCGCCTCCTCGGCGAAGTGGTAGTTGCTGTCCGACTGGGTAAATACCGCGTAGGGGTAGGCATACAGCTGCTCCAGCCGCACGGCGCGTTCGCCGGACAGGGGGTGGCCCTTCCGCAGAAACACCCGGGGGCGGATGTCCACCAAAGGCTGGAATGTCAGGTTCTTCTCCCGCAGGATACGGCCGATGAAATGCTCTGTCATGTCCGACACGAAGATGATGCCGAAGGCGCTGCGCCGCGCCGTCACCTCGTCGATGACCGCTGCCATCTCCATCTCCTTGAAGCTCACCTGGATATGCGGCTCGTCCAGCAGGTGCAGGAACTCCACGAATGCCTTGGCGCAGAAGGGATAGCGCTGTGATGCCACCGACAGGGATACCCGGTCGGCAGCCCGGCGCTCGCTGTAATAGCGCTCCAGCTTCCGGCTGCGCTCCACCAGCGGTGCGATCTGCGCCGTCAGCTCCCGGCCCTCCTCCGTCAGCGTCACGCCCCGGTTGGTCCGCAGAAAGATGGTCACGCCCAGCTCCCGTTCCACCTCGGCGATGGCCGCCGACAGGGCCGACTGAGACAGAAACAGGTTCCGCGCCGCCCGGTTCATGGACCCGCAGCGGTCCACCTCCAATATATAGCTCATTTGCAGCAGTGTCATCGCGCCGCGCCCCTTTCCCGCCGTTTCTTGCCTTTACTATACCAAAAACCGCGCCCCCTGTAAATAGAATTGACAGATATACGGCCCATCGTGTATAATCGCCGGTGATATACCGTATATATTGCTCTATATAGGAGGCGTACTATGAAACGAGTTATCACCGCTCTGCTGGCGGCCCTGCTGGTCCTGTCACTGGCGGCCTGCGGCAGCGGGGTCGAGACAAAGAAGCTGGCGGGCACCTGGACGTGTACGATCGATGTGACTGACCGCATGAACGCGGCGGCGGAGCAGGCGCTGGGTCTGTCCGCGGCGGACGGCGCGGCGAAGATGCCGCTGCAGCTGGTCCTCACCGTGACCGAGGACGGCGCCTATACCCTCCGCTACGACAGCGACGCCGCCCGCACGGCGTTGGATGCCTATGCCACGGCGCTGCACCCGGCGGCGGTGGAGAGCGTCTATGCCGCCGCGGAGGAGCAGGGCTTCTCCCGTGAGGAATACGATGCGGCCATGGAGAAGGCCGGCATCACCATGGACGATATGGTGGCGGCCATTTTCGCCGGGGTGGACGAGGAGGAGCTGCTCTCCCTGCTCACCGGCCGCAGCGCCGCAATCACCGGCTATTGCAGGGCGGAGAGCGGCCAGCTGTATCTGGCGGATACCGCTGCCGAACTGGCCGAGACGGCGGACTGTCTGAGCTATACCCTTTCCGATGGGACCATGACCTGGACCGACGCGCAGGGCGAGCTCAGCAGCCAGCTGACGGAACAGGAGCAGGAGCTGCTCCGCGTGCCCCTGACTTGGACAAAACAGGAGGAGAGTAAATAAAAAAGAGCGCCCGCAGGGCGCTCTTTTCCTTTGCCTCATGTTCAAAAATCCAGCTCCGTGCGGGTGCAGATATCCTTGATCTTGGCCTGCAGGCGTTTCAGATCCTCGAAGGTCTCCGGCTTTTTCCGGGGGTCCCGCAGCAGGGCGGCGGGGTGATACAGCGCCATCATCAGGCAGCCATCCTTCTCGAAGAACTGGCCGTGCTCTTGGCTGATCTTAAAGTCCGGGCGGATGATCTCCATGGCGCTGACACGGCCCAGACACACAATGATCTTGGGCTGCATCAATGCCCGCTGCCGCTGGAGATAGCCCTTGCAGGCGTCCTTCTCCGTGTTCATGGGGTCCCGGTTCTCCGGCGGGCGGCACTTAACGGAGTTGGTGATATACAGGCGGCTGCGGTCCAGCCCGATCATCTTCAGCATATCGTCTAGCAGCTTGCCGCCCCGGCCCACGAAGGGCTCGCCCTGCTTGTCCTCGTTAGCGCCGGGGGCTTCGCCGATGATCATGATCTCCGCATCCTCCCGGCCCACGCCGAAGACCACGTTGGTGCGCGTTTCCGCCAGTGTACAGGCGTGACAGCGCAGACATTCCTGCCGCAGGGCTTCCCACTCGGTCATAGTCGTTTCTCCTTTATCTCTCTGCGAACGGGCTTACTTTTCCAATCTGGACAGCAGCCACGCTTCAATGTTCTTCGTAATATCCGCAGTGTATGCCTTTTCGTTGAGTATCTCATGCCGCAGGCCCGGATACAGCTTCAGCGTGCAGTCCCGCATACCGGCAGCCCGGAAGGCGTCATAGGTCTGGCGCACGCCCTTGCCGCAACTGCCCACCGGGTCCTTGTCGCCAGCTACGAACAGCACCGGCATTTCCCTGTCCATCTGCCGCAGATGGCTCTGCCGCTGGTTAAAGCGTATGCCGTGCAGCATCTGGCGGAACAGGCCCACCGTGGCGTCCGCGCCGCAGAGGGGGTCGGCGATGTAGTCGTCCACGTTGCTCTCGTCGGCGGAGAGCCAGTCCACCTTCGTGCGGTTGGGGGCGAACAGCTTGTTGTAGCTGCCGAAGGCCAGCTCCGTCACCAGCTCGCTGGTGGCGTTCTCGCCGCTGACGGCGGCGATGGCATTGGCCAGCGCCAGCCCGCCGGTGATGGCTGCCCGGGGCTGCCAGCCGGTGCCCATGATGACCGCAGCCTTCACCGTGCCGGGATAGCGGATCAGGTACGTCCGGGTCAGGAAGGAACCCATGCTGTGCCCCATGATGCACAGCGGCACATCAGGATAGCGCTGCTTCAGCCGCTGGTGCAGGATATAGATATCGTCCACCACCGTATTCCATGTGCTGCCCTGACCGAAATACACCGGCGTTCCGCCCTCCGGCAGCGACTTGCCGTGGCCTAAGTGGTCGTGTCCGGCCACAACGATGCCCTGTTCATTCAGGGCGCGGGCAAAGCCGTCGTACCGGGCGATATGCTCGGCCACGCCGTGACAGATCTGCAGTACAGCGCGGACGGCCACGCCCTCCGGCTCCCACAGCATCCCGTGGAGCTGGGTCTTGCCGTCGCTGGACAAAAACGTGAATTCACTCAAATTTGTCATGGTGTATCCGCTCCTTTCATGGTATAATTCTTATCATCATACAGTGTACCACAAAAATCCGGAAATGAAAAGAGGGTTCGCCATGTCGCAGTACATATTGGCGCTGGATCAGGGCACCACCAGCTCCCGCGCCATCGCCTTTGACCGGTCGGGGAATATCGCCGCCCTAAGCCAGCAGTCCCTGCCCCAGCACTATCCCCAGGCGGGGTGGGTGGAGCACGACCCCCTGGAGATATGGGACACCCAGCGCCGCGCCGCGGCGGAGGTCATCGCCCGGCTGCCGGAGGGCAGCGTGGCGGGGATCGGCGTCACCAACCAGCGGGAGACGACGATCCTCTGGGATAAGGCCACCGGTGAACCGGTGTACAACGCCATCGTCTGGCAGTGCCGCCGCACGGCGGAGCTGTGTGAGGAGCTGAAGCGCCGGGGGCTGGAGGAGCGCATCCGCTCGGCCACGGGGCTGCTGATCGACGCCTACTTCTCCGGCAGCAAGATCCGCTGGATACTGGACAATGTGCCCGGCGTCCGCCGCCGGGCCGAGCGGGGCGAGGTGCTGTTCGGTACCGTGGAGAGCTGGTTGATCTGGAAGCTCACCGGCCGGCATGTCACCGACTACGCCAATGCCAGCCGCACCATGCTTTTTGATATCCACCGCCTGGCCTGGGATGAGGAGCTGTGCGGCATTCTGGGGGTCCCTACGGCCATGCTGCCGCAGCCCGTGCCCAACAGCGCCGTCTACGGCACGGTGCAGCCCAGTATCCCGGGGCTGGAGTCCCTGGCGGGCGTCCCGGTCTGCGGCGCGGCGGGCGATCAGCAGTCCGCCCTGTTCGGCCAGACCTGCTTCGCTCCCGGCGAAGCCAAGAACACCTACGGCACCGGCTGCTTCACCCTGATGAACGTGGGCGAAAAGCCTGTGCGCTCCCGCGCCGGATTGCTGACCTCCGTGGCCTGGCAGGTGGACGGAAAGACCACCTATGCCCTGGAGGGCAGTGTGTTCAACGCCGGCAGCACCATCCAGTGGCTGCGGGATGAGCTGGGTATCATTTCCTCGGCGCCGGAGATCGACGTGCTGGCCGCCACAGTGCCGGACAGCGGCGGCGTGGTGGTGGTACCGGCCTTCACGGGCCTGGGTGCGCCTTACTGGGATATGTACGCCCGGGGCGCTATTCTGGGCGTCACCCGGGGCACAGGCCGGGCGCACATCGCCCGGGCGGTGCTCAGCTGTATCGCTGCCCAGGTCACAGACCTGATGCTGGCCATGCGCCAGGATGCCGGCTGCGATATTGCCCTTCTGCGGGCGGACGGCGGGGCCAGCGTTTCTGATGTGCTGCTGCAAATGCAGGCAGATCTGCTGCGTATCCCTGTGGATCGGCCGGAGATGGTGGAGACCACCGCCTTCGGCGCGGCGGCGCTGGCGGGGCTGAGCTGCGGCTTCTGGCGGGATATGGACGAGATCGCCGCCCTGCGCCGCAGCCAGAGGATGTTCCTGCCGGAGCGCCCACAGGCGGACTGCGACGCCTATTACCGTCTGTGGAAACGGGCTGTTTCCCGGGCCGCTGACTGGATAGAGCATTAAGTAAACAGTGTGTAAATTTCGCCATATAGCGCTTGCAACCGCTGAAAAAACGCGCTATACTGGCGTCAACAGGAATACATGCCGTGCACTGTCCCGCGTGTGTACGCGGCGGCGGAGCCGGAAGATATGGAAAGGAGCAGTAACTATGGGTATTCTCAATGACATCAGCAAGAAGGCGCAGGAGTACGCCGGCATCGCCGTGGACAAGGCCAAGGACCTGGCCGAAGTGGCCGCGGACAAGGCCCAGACCCTCAGTGACACCGCCAAGACCAATATGGCTATTATGAACGAGCAGCGCGAGCTGGAGAAGAACTACCGCGCCATCGGCGAGTGGTTCGTGGCGGAGCACCAGAGCGACGTCCCCGACGCCGTCAAGGACGTGGTGGCTGCCGTCAACGCCAGCAAGGAGCGTATCGCCCAGCTGGAGGCCAGCAAGCCCCGGAAGGACGAGCCGGCGGTGGACGAGTCTGAGGTGACCTTCAAGGTCTGCCCCGTCTGCGGCGCCGCCAGCGACAGTAAGTTCTGCCCCCACTGCGGCGCGCCCATGGGCGAGTAAAATACAGAAAAAAGAGGACCGCCGCCGGTCCTCTTTTGCAAGCGCTTCATAAAAAGGAAGGCCCGCGAGGGCCTTCCTTTTACTTTTCATTGGGCATCTTCCAGCCGTTGTGGTCGGTGTGCAGCAGATGGTGGGACTTTTCGCCCAGCGGAGCTTTCAGGAATTCCCGGTACAGCGCCTGCACGTCCTTGTTCCGGTGGGAGAACCGCACCTTGGCACTCTTGTCGATGCTCCACAGGATATCGCCGCGATATGCTGCCAGCTCCTGCCCGTCGTGTATGGGCTGCCCGCCGCCGCCGGCGCACCCGCCGGGACAAGCCATCACCTCAACGAAGTCGTAATCCACATCGCCCTCGTCGATGGCGTGCATCAGCTTACGGGTGTTGCCCAGTCCGCTGACCACTGCCACGCGGACGTTGCCCGCGCCGGGGATGGTGAATACGGCCTCCTTCCAGCTGCCCATACCGCGTACGGCGGAGAAGGCGTCCGGCTTCGGTTCCTTGCCGGTAATGAGATAGTACGCGCTCCGCAGAGCCGCGTCCATCACGCCGCCGGTGGCGCCGAAGACCACCGCCGCGCCGGTGCCGGTGCCCAGCGGACTGTCAAAGGGTGTTTCCGGCAGCACCGCGGGATTGATCTGTTCGCCCCGCAGCATCCGCACGATCTCGCGGGTGGTCAGCACCACATCCACGTCCTGGTCGCCCTGCTCGTCCTTCATGGTGGGCAGCGCACACTCCGCCTTCTTGGCGGTGCAGGGCATGATGGACACCACAAACAGCTTCTTGGGGTCCACGCCGATCTTCTGGGCAAAGTAGCTCTTGGCGACGGCACCGAACATCTGCTGGGGGCTCTTGGCGGTGGACAGGTTTTCCGTATATGACGGGAATTGTCCCTTCAGGAACCGCACCCAGCCGGGACAGCAGCTGGTGAACATGGGCCAGTGATATTTGTTCCGGTGGGTAAAGCGCTCGATGAACTCACTGCCCTCCTCCATGATGGTCAGGTCGGCGGCGAAGTCTGTGTCGAATACATAGTCGAAGCCCATGGTCTTCAGCGCCGTCACCATGCGCTCCGCCGTGGCAAACTTGGGGTCCAGATGATAAAACTCTGCCCAGGCCGCCCGCACCGCCGGTGCGACCTGCACCACGGTGATCCGGTCCTTGTTCGCCAGCGCGTCGAACACCTTGCCGGTGTCGTCGTGCTCCTGCAGACCGCCCACGGGACAGTGGGTGATGCACTGGCCACAGAAGGTGCAGTCGCTCTCGCCCAGGGTCCTGGTGTGGGCCACACCCACGGTGGTGCGAGTACCGGTGCCCATCAGGTCCCAGATGCCCATGCCCTGGATCTTTTCGCATACCTGGATGCACCGCATACACTTCACGCAGCGGTTTTCGATACGCACCACCGGATTGGAGTAGTCTGTGGGGATGTTCTTCAGGTCGTCGATATAGTGGTCGCCCAGCAGGTTATAGTCGTTGGTCAGCTGCTGGAGCTTGCAGTTGCCGCTGCGGGTGCACTTGGTGCACTTCGTCTCATGCTGGCTCAGCAGCAGCCGCAGATTGACTCGCCGGGCCTCGCGGACGCGGGGTGAGCTGGTGTACACCACCATGCCCTCGCTGACAGCGCTGTCGCAGGAGGGCACCAGCCGTGCATAGCCCTCCACCTCCACCATGCAGATGCGGCACGCGCCGATCTCGTTGATGTCCTTCAGATAGCACAGGGTGGGGATGCTGATCCGCAGGGTCTGGGCCGCCTCCAGAATGGTGGTGCCTTCCGGCACCGATACGGTCCGCCCGTCGATGGTCAGAGTTACCATTTTTCGTTCCTCCCTCCCCGGAAAATGCCGTAGCCGTAGTGGTCGCACCGCAGGCAGCGGGACGCCTCGGTTCGCGCGCCCTCCTCGGTGAGCCCACACTCGATATCCTCAAAGTCGCACCGGCGCTCGCAGGCCTCGCGTTCCGTGGTGTTGATGCGTCCGTGGGGTGCGCGGTTGTTCAGCCGCGGTGCCGGGATGTCCAGCTCCACCTTGATCTCATGCTGGAAGCCCAGGTGCTCGTCGATGTTGGCTGCCGCCACCTTGCCGGCGGCAATGGCGCGGATGGCGCTGGCGGGTCCGGTGACACAGTCGCCGCCGGCAAATACGTTATCCATGTCGCCCACCTGACCGGACAGTCCCGCTACGAACGTGCCGCGCTTGATGGGTACGCCCGCCTGCTCGAAGCCCTGGATCTCGATGCCCTGGCCGATGGCCACCACGATGATATCCGCCGGGATGCGTACCTCCGGAAGGTCGGCCTTGTTGGGCCGGGGCCGCCCGGACTTGTCCGCCTCGCCGATGATCTGGGGCTGCACCCACAGCGCGGCGGCATTGCCGTTCTCGTCGGCCTCGATGTGGGAGGGCGCCATCAGGGCGGCGATCTCTGCGCCCTCGGCCATAGCGCCCGTCACCTCGTCCGGCAGGGCGGTCATATCCTCGATGCGGCGGCGGTACACGCACGTCACCTTTTCCGCCCCCAGGCGGATGGAACTGCGGGTCACGTCCATAGCCACGTTGCCGCCGCCGATGACCACCACCCGCTTGCCGGTGAAGTCCGGCATCACGTCGTCGCCTATGGAGCGCAGCATCTCCACCGCGGACATCACGTTCGTGCTGTCCTCGCCGGGGATGCCCACTTTCTTGTCCTGATGGGCGCCGATGGCGATGTACAGGCAGTCATACTCCTTCAGCAGGTCCTCTATCCACAGCTGGGTGCCCACGGTCACGCCGGTGTGTGCCTCAATGCCCAAAGAGAGGATGGAGGCGATCTCCGCATCCAGCAGGTGCCGGGGGAAGCGGTAGTTGGGGATGCCGTAGCGCAGCATACCGCCCAGCTTCTCCCGTTCCTCGAATACCGTCACCTTGTGACCCATCAGGGCCAGGTAATAGGCGCAGCTCAGGCCGCTGGGCCCGCCGCCGATAATGGCCACCTTCTTGCCGGTGGGCGGCGCGCAGGGGGGCTGGGGCACGTCTCCGGCATTATCCACGGCGTAGCGCTTCAGCCCGCGGATGTTGATGGCATCGTCGATCATATTCCGGCGGCACCGCGCCTCGCAGGGGTGCTCGCAGATGTAAGCACAGGCCACGGGGAAGGGATTGTCCTTACGGATCAGCCGCACCGCATCGGCGCAGCGTCCCTCGCCTATCAGGGCCATATAGCCGGGTACGTCCACACCGGCGGGACACAGGGCCACGCAGGGCACCGGCAGCTGCAAGCCCGCCAGACAGCGGTGGTGCAGGATGTGTTCCTCGTAGTCATCCCGGAAGCCCTCCAGCCCGTCCAGCACCAGTCGGGCGGCGTCGCGCCCGATGGCGCAGTCGGCGGTGTTCACCACGGTCCGCGCCGTTTTCTCGATAATGGCCAGGGTGCCCATGTCGGCGGTGCCATCCAGCACGGTGGCGATGAGCTTGCTCAGCTGCCCCAGACCGATACGGCAGGGCACGCACTTGCCGCAGGACTGGGCGTGGCACAGCTGCAAAAACGACAGGGACATATCCACCGGACAGAGGCCCGGAGGACTGGCGGCGATGCGGCGCTCCACATCCCGGTAGAGATTATCCACCACCGTCTGGGCGCGGCTTGGGTTCTTGATGTCGAGTCTGCTCAAGGGGGTCACTCCTTCCGTCTGCACTGCGCGGAAGCGTGTCCGCGCGGCGCTTGGAAATTATAAGTTAAACAAAAGAATGACACAAAATCCACCAAAAGTCAACATAAGAAAAAAGATTGTTTTCATAAGAGGAAATTATCGTAAATTGCCTGGTTTTTAACGTTATTTACAGCACAAACCGATAGATTTAAAGCGCGAAAGTTTCTTAAAGAGAAACGTCCAAAGACTGCCTTCGCAGGGAACGGCGTCCCGCGGCGTCCCGATCCGCGGCCATCAAAAAAGAGCACCGCCGCAGCGGTGCTCCCTTTTAGGTTCTTATGCTCTTATGCGCGGCCACTGCGCAGGTAGCCATAGTTCTTCTTGAGTATGTTGCGGAAGAAGGGGATGCACAGCACCGTATCCGCCGCGATCCACGCCATGGGGTCGGCGGCGCAGAGGGCGTAGAAGGCCATGGCCGGTGCATCGGCGCTGACGGCGCCGCCGGCAAACAGCCCCGGCAGCACCAGACACACGGTGATACGCGCCACCAGCTCCGCCGCGCCCGCGCCCAGCACGAAGCCGCTGCGCCCGATGCCCTGCACGCAGTTGCGCACCACAAAGACGAAGCCCAGAAACAGGTACATGGAGAAGTCCACATACAGCAGCGAGTTGCCGTAGCGCACCGCGTCCGGCGTCACCTTGTCGGCGCTGAGGAACACATGGTAGCAGAAGTCGCCCCTTGTCAGCAGCAGACCCGTGCCCGCCGCCAGAATCGCCAGAATGGACACCATGCCCAGCGCCTGCAGCGTGCCCCGGCGAATGCGGTCGTACTGACCTGCGCCCAGATTCTGCGCCGTGAAGCTGGTCATGGCGCCGCCCAGCGCGTTCATGGGCGTGGCCACCAGATTGAACAGCCGGTTGGCTGCGCCAAAGCCATTCTGCGCCGCGTTGGACACCATCACACCGTCCCGCATATCGAATTGCACCACGCCGCCCTGCATGACGATGATGCCCACCGCCAGCACGGAGAACTGCAGGCCAAGGGGAATGCCGCGGGTCAGGTGCCGTTTCACATCCATCATGGTGATGCGCCAGTCCTCCCGGTGCAGGCGCAGCACCGGATAGCGCACAAAGGCGTAGATAAAGCAGCCGATGGTGCTGACCAGCTGCGCCAGCACCGTGGCGCCGGCCGCACCGGCCACGCCCCAGCGGAAGGACAGGATGAACAGCAGGTCCAGCCCCACGTTCAGTATCGTGGAGAACAGCAGGAACACCAGCGGCGTCACCGAGTCGCCCATAGCCCGCAGGAACGAGCAGATAAAGTTATAGAACAGCTGCGCGCCGATGCCGGCGAAGATGATGGCGCAGTAGGTGTACGCCGCGGTGTATACCTCATGGTTGTCCGGCGTCACGTTGATCCACGCCAGCATGGGATCCAGCAGCACCAGCGCCAGGGCCGTCAGTGCCACCGTCAGCGCCGCCGACAGAAGGATCTGCGTGGCCAGAGAGCGCCGCACCCCGCGCTCGTCGTGCATACCCACATAGTACGAGGTGATGACGCAGAAGCCTGCGCTGACGCCGAAGGCGAACTGCAAAAAGATGAACACCAGAGAATTGGTATCGTTGACGCCGGCCACCTCGGCGGCGGTCAGCGTCTGACCAACGATGGCCGCGTCGCTGATGGAGTACACCTGCTGCAAAAGGTAGGACAGGATCACCGGCAGAGAAAACAGGAGGATCACCTTCCAGCACGGCCCCTGGGTCAAGTCGATGGGCTCCCTTCTTTTATGTGCTGTTTTCACAGAAATCGCTCCCTTCTTTTGTGTAGTATAGACAATTATCTCTCTCAGAGCGCCGATTATAATACCTTGCGGCGCCATTGTCAAGAGCTCTTTTGTAAAAAATCCGTCCACCGGTCATTCCCGGTACCGCGCCGCCGTTTTCCGTGCATTTTGCGGCGTATTTCCGCTTTTTACCAGTGGACACAGCCGGTATTTCGTTGCACTTTCTGTCACTTTGTGGTAAGATACCATTGACACAAATGAAACGGGGAGGTCACTTGATATGAGATCCGATGGCACAAAAAAGTCACCTGTGCGTATGCTTGTCTACCTGCTGCTTCTTGCGGCGGTGGTGGCCCTGGGCTATTTCACCGACATCGTTGACTTCACGGAGCTGAAGGCTGTTTTTTCTCTGAAGCTCACCGCCCTGCTGAAGCTGGCTGTCATGGTCCTGCTGGTGCTGCTGGTGTCCAACCTGGTCATCTTCATTCTGCACGGTATCAAGCCCCGCACCCACCGCGGCGGGTCTGTGCTGTCGCTGCTGAGCAGCCTGGTCAAATATGTGGCCGGCATCATCATCGTCTGCCAGAGTCTGTCCCTGCTGGGCGTTAACGTGGGCACCATCATCGCCAGCGTCGGCGTGCTGGCCCTGGTGGTCGGCTTCAGCGCCGAGAGTCTCATCGCTGACGTGGTCATCGGCGCCTTCATGCTGCTGGAGAACCAGTACAACGTGGGCGACATCGTGGAGGTCAACGGTTTCCGGGGCGTGGTCACTAAGATCGGAATCCGCACCACCTCCATCACCGACGGCGGCGGCAATGTGAAGATCATCAACAACTCGGAGATGAAGAATATCCTCAACCGTTCCGATAACAACTCCTGGTCTGTCAGCGATATCTCCATCCCCTATGAGACAGACCTGGAGAAGCTGGAGGCGCAGCTGCCCGCCCTGCTGGAGGATATTTTCCGCGCCCGGGGCGACGTGATGCTGGATACGCCCCAGTACCTGGGCGTTCAGACGCTGGACGCCTCCGGCATCGTCCTGCGCTTCTGGGTGAAGGTGGCGGAGAAGAACATCTACGCCGGTGCCCGCGCCCTGAACCGTGAACTGCTGCTGGGCTTCCGCCGTCTGGGTGTGGAGTGCCCCTTCCCTCAGATGGACGTACACATGAAATAAGCCATGGAAGAGAAGAACAAGGAGTTCACCCTGGCACAGGAGCACGCCGCCCCTCCACCGGAGTGCGCTGCCCTCCCGCCGGAGGTCCTGCCGCCGGACACCGTCCTTCCCGGCGAGGCCTCCGCCGCGGAAAGTGCCGCCGCGCTGAAAAAGAAGACCGCCAAGTGGAAAAAGATCGCCATTATGCTGGTGGGTCTGTCGGCCATGACGGCGGTGGCCGTCACCGGCGGCGGCACAGCGGAGGACCCCGTCCCCGCAACGCCGGATACCCCGCCGGTCCAGCAGGAGCCGTATGTTCCGCCGGAACCGGAACCGGAGCCCCTTACCGGTGTTCTGCACTATACCATATACAACGATACCTTCGACGACAGCGGCGTGCCCCTGATCCTGGCCGAGGGCACCGTGGACATGGCCGCGCTGTCCGATACGCCCCTGGCGCTGCCCCAGCCGGAGACGCCGTCCGATGGCAGCTATGCGTTCCTGGGCTGGGCGGGCCGGTATGATACCGCGGACGGAAAGGTCTGGACGACGGTGCCGGACCCCCTGACAGCGGACTTCGCGGCGTCCATCAGACCCGGAGATACAGGGGAGAGGTCGATCGTGCTCCGCGCCGCCTGGCGGCTGACGGAACAGAGCCGCTATCCCTGGTCCCTGACGCTGGACGACGGCGTTAATGCCGTTACCTATGAGGCGGCGGTGCCCATGGCCTCCGGCGGCAACGTGTACCTGTGCGCCTACCCGCAGCCCACCCGCGACGGCTATCGCTTCGCCGGCTGGCTGAACGCGGCAGGGGAGAGGGTGGACCTTCTGCCCGCCTCCGCCTTCTTTGCCAAAACCGCCGACGGCGAAACGGACTGGCGTACCACCGTCTCTGTCACCCTCACCGCGGACTGGGAGAAAGCATAACAAAAAAGAACAGTCCCTTTAGGCCGCCTGGCATAAGAAAACATACGCCGCAAAAGGCGCGTTTCGCGCAGCCCCATCGTTGCGCCGCCTTGACAGACATCCAGTATGCCTGCGGCGGCGCGCCTCGGCTCTGCACAAAACGCGCTCTTTTTCGGTGCGAAGCAGTTTTGCCAAAGTAAATTCGAGCTGAAATTGGCTGCAAAAACGCCCGCATGCTGACGCATGTGGGCGTTTTTGCGGTCGATTTCAGCCGGATAGACACAGGCAAAACCGTGTGTTTTCTTGTGTCAGGCGGCCTTTCTGCCGGGCGCTTGTTTTGCGGCGCGTGCCGCAGGGGGGAAGAAATTTGTGAGAGAGGGATGTGTCAGTTAGTTGTACTTCTCCAGGTACTTGCCGAACTCCTCCAGGCCGGCCTTCAGCACCTGGGGATCGCGGAAGGCGCCGTAGCCCACGCGGATGGTCTTGGGCATATCGAAGTAGTCGCCGGGGACCACCAGGATCTGCTCGGTGGCCATGGCGTCCTTGGCCAGGGTCTCGGAGTCCACGTCGTAATCATAGTCGATCAGGCAGGTGGTGCCCATGGCCTTGGCACGCAGGTGCAGGTGGGGCTGGGAGGCCACCCAGTCCTCCACGATCTTGCGGTTGGGCTCCAGAATGGAACGGGCGCGGGCCCACAGGGCCTGGTAATGCTCCAGCGCGATGGAGGCGATGATCTCGTCCCAGATGCCGCAGCAGATGGTGTTATAGGAACGGCGGGTCTTCATGACCTCGTACATCTCGTGGTCGCGGCAGACGATCCAGCCGATACGGGTGCCGGCCATGGAGTACATCTTGGACATACTGCTGATGGAGATGGCCTTGTGGTAGCCGTAGTCCAGAATGGAGGGCATATAGTTCTCGTCCAGCCCGCGATAGACCTCGTCGCAGAGGATCCAGGCGTCGTGCTTGGCGGCGATGTCCACGACCTTACGCAGGCCCTCGTCGTACAGGGTCACGCCGATGGGGTTGTTGGGGTTGGTCAGGACGATCATCTTGGTGTTGGCGTCGCAGGCCTTGTCCAGGGCGTCGAAATCCAGCTGATAGTTATCCTCGGCCTTCAGCTGGACCACGCGGGTCTCGATGCCGCTGCCCTTGGGGATATCGTAGTGCTGCTGATAGGAGGGCTTGATCACCACGCAGTTGTCACCCGGCTCCAGCACGCTCATCAGCACCAGGTCATTGGCGCCGGTGCCGCCGTGGGTGATCATGACTTCCTCGGGCTTCACGTTGCCCTTGGGGTAAATGCCGGCCACCGCCGCCTTGATCCGGGGGGAGCCGGTGGCGTCGCCGTGGTGATAATGCAGGCTCATGGTACGCATTTCGTTCAGGAAAGCGTCCAGATCCTCGCCGGTCAGGTCAAACAGCTCGTCCATACGAAGGGCGCTGACGCAGCTGCTGCCCAGATTGATACGGGCGAGAGAGTCCATGGGATTCAGCCACTCTTCCACACCAAACCATGCCAGTTTCATTTTATTGTCCTCCTCATTTCGTCTGTTTTGTAGGGTAAGCGGATATATTCCGCGGGGTTACAGGTCGGCCTGCAAGCCCACGCCCTCGGCCAGTGCGCGGTCGATGGCTACCTTGGCGGCGGCCAGATCCAGAATGTACAGGCCGGTGGCGTCGAAGATGGTGGTCTGCGTGTCGCTGGTGCGGCCGGGGACCTTGCCGTCGATGAGGTCACCGATCTCGCCGGTGATGTCGTCGGCACTGACGACGCCCTGTTTGATGGGCAGCTCCATCTCGCCCACGCGGATGCACTGGGCGCGGTCGTCGGCGTAGAAGGCGGCGCCCTGGAAGATGGTGCTCTCGATCTCCTGCTTGGATTCCATGTCGGAGCCCAGGCAGCTCAGATGGGTGCCGGGCTTCAGCCACGCCTTCTGGATGATGGGCTTGCGGGAGGGCGTGACGGTGATGATGGCGTCACTGTCGCCCACGGCGGAGGCCATATCCAGCGCCGGCAGGAACTCCACGCCGGAGGCGTCGATGCCGAAGTCATCGGAGAGCTGCTGGGCGATGTGGGCGGCGAACTGCACCGCGTTGTCGGGGAACATGGGGTCGGCGATGTAGACCTTATCGATGGCCGGACGCAGCAGCAGCGTGGCGGCGATCTGGAAGGGGGCCTGCTTGCCGGCACCCAGGATGAACAGGTGCTTGGCGTCCTTGCGGGCCAGCAGGTCCACGCCCAGCGCGCCGGCGGCGCCGGTACGCATACAGGTGACGTAGGAGGCGTCCATGACGCTGACGGGAATACCGGTGTTGGAGTCGTAGACCATCATGATGCCGTTGAAGGGCGGCAGGCCCTTTTCCCGGTTCTCGGGAAAGTTGTTCAGCATCTTCAGGCCGTGGAGCTGTACGCCCTTGATATAGCCGGAACGGATGTCCATGGCGGCGTGCTCGTCCACGAATTCATAGTTGACCAGCGGCCAGATCACGGACTTGCCCTGGGATTTCAGACGATAGACCTCGCGCACCTCCTGGATGACTTCCTTCATGGAGATGACCTGCTTGACCTGTTCGCGGTTCAAAATCAAAACGCTCATATACATCCCTGTCCTTTCGTTTTTTCGGGAGGGCGGAGAGGGGCCGCGCCGGCCGTGCTCCGCCTCAGTTTGATGTCATTGTAACCGGGAGATGTTGGACCGCGCGTGGAAAAAGCGTTGAATTTCCGTTGTTACTAAACATTTTAGCAAATCATGCCGTGCTTTTCAACCAACGTTTTGGTACATTTGCCGCCGGGGACACAGCGCCACTGGACAGACGGCCCGCCCTGGTGTACAATACGGCCATAACACAACACGGCTTTCAACAGGAGGACGGGACGCTATGTACGCGGATATCATCATTAAAAACGGGCGCTGCGTGACCATGTGCGGCGACGGCGGGGCCGACTGGGTGGCCGCGGCGGGGAAAATGATCTGCGCCGCGGGCCGCGGCGATGATTGGCAGAAGCTGGTGCGCCCCGGCACGCAGGTCATCGACGCCAGGGGCGGCACGGTGCTGCCGGGGTTTATCGACAACCACTTCCATGTGATGCAGACCGCCGTGAACATGATGAGCGTGGATCTGGGCGGCGCGCGGTCCCACCGGGAGCTGGGCGAGATGCTGGCCGCCGCCGAAAAGCGGGAGGGCGCGGTGCTGGGCTGCCAGGTGGAGGAGTCGCAGTTCGAGGAAAAGCGTTTTCCGGACCGGTATGTGCTGGACAAGTATTGCAGCGACAGTCCGGTGGTGCTGTTTTCCAAGGAGTACCACGTCAGTATGCTGAACACCCACGCCCTGCTGTATTATAAGGTGCCCTTCTCCCTGGAGGGTGTGGAGCTGGACGGCAGCGGCCTGCCCACGGGCATTTTCCGGCGGAACGCCAACTATGTGCTGCGCTCCAATGTGCTGCGGAGCCTGCCGGACGAGTTCCGGATGGAGGCCATCCATCTGGCCATGTCCCGGCTGCTGGAAAACGGCATCACCACCGTGGCGGCCATCGAGGGCGGCTGGTTGTTCGACGACCGGGACGCGGAGTTCATCTACGCCCACAGCGGCGAGTTTCCGGTGGATATGCCGCTGTTCTATCAGACCATGGACCTGGCGAAGGTCTGGAAGCTGGGGCTGCGCCGGGTGGGCGGCAATATTATGGTGGACGGTACCCTGTCCAGCCACAGCGCCGCCCTGTCGGCGCCCTACGCGGACCGGCCGGACTACCGGGGACAGATCTTCCTGCCCCAGGACGGACTGGACGAGTTCGTGCAGCAGTGCTACCGGCAGGATATGCAGCTGGCGCTGTACAGCATCGGCGACCGGGCCATCGAGTCCGTGCTGCTGGCCCACGAGAGGGCCATCCGTCAGGGCGGCAGCACCGCCCTGCGCCACCGCATCGAGCACGCCATCATGGCCACGCCGGAGCAGATCGCCCGGGCGGCGGACATGAAGCTGATCTTCTCGGTGCAGCCGGCCTACGCCTATCTGTGGGGCGGCAAGGGCGGTATGTACGAGCGCCGGGTGGGCGAGCGCTATCTGCGCTCCAACAACTTTGCCGCCATGTTCGCCGCCGGCGCGGTGGTGTGCGGCGGGTCGGACAGTGACGTGACGGAGCCGCGGCCCATGCTGGGCATCCACGCGGCGGTGAACCGCGCTGTGCCCCAGTGCGCCGTGTCCGTGGAGCAGGCCATCGAGATGTACACCGTCAACGGCGCCTACGCGCTGTTTGAGGACAAGCGCAAGGGAAAGCTGGCGCCGGGATACCTGGCGGATATCGTGGTGCTGGACCGCGACATCCGCGCCGTGCCCGCAGAGCAGCTGGAGCAGACCGACGTGACCGTGACCATCAAGTCCGGGTCGGTGCTGCACAGCCGGCAGTGAGGTGACGGCCATGCTTCAGATCAGACTGTTTGGCAAGCCCCAGGTCATCTGCGACGGCACGGACATCACCCCGGAGCTGGGCAACAAGGGGTGCGCCCTGCTGTGTATCCTGTTCCTGCGGGGCGGGGACTACTACGCGCGGGAGAAGCTGGCGGCCTACCTCTGGCCGGACAGCGCCGTCAGCGCTGCCAAGTATAATCTGCGCTATACCCTGTGGAAGATCAAAAAGAGCACCGATACCGGCGAGGGCGGGCGGTCGCTCATCAAGCTGGACCGGGAGTACTGCTGCATCGACCGGGCATACGACTATATCTGCGATCTGCAGACCATCGACGAGATCGACCCGGAGACCCGGTCGGCGGACGAGCTGAAGCGGGCGTGTGACGCCTTCGGCGGCGAGCTGCTGGAGGGGTACTATTTCAACCACTGCGAGGACCTGAACGAGCTGATCCTCAGCCAGCGCATCTATTATGAGAAGCGGAAGAACCGGCTGCTGATGAAGGCGGCGGAGCTGTATGAGCAGCGGGATATGCTGCCGGAGGCCGTGGGCATTCTGGAGCGGGTCATGGAATACGAGCCCTACAACGAGCAGCTGGCCCTGCGGCTGATGACGCTGTATGAGCGCGGCGGCGACCGCAGCCGTGCTATCCGGTTTTTCAACGAGTTCCGCAACCGGCTGGCCTCCAACCTGGAGATCTATCCCGGCAGCGCCATCACGCAGAAATACGCGGAGCTGAAGGCCGCGCCCGCCGCGCCGGAGCCGGCTCCGGCAGCGGACAGCGTTCCCGGCCTGCATGTGCAGACCTACTGCATCCGGGCGGTGCCCTGCTTCTGGATGGCGGACACGGTGGGAAAGCTGCTGGACGCCGTCGGGAACGACGTGCGGCCGGACGACCGGGCGCTGCTGCGGGTGCTGGGGGCTATACAGCCCGCTGCGGCGGTGTGTGCCGGCGCGGAGGGTGAGGTCACGGCCGCACCGGCGGCAGTGGCCCAGGCGTTTATCCGGTGGCTCACCGGTCTGGCGGCGCGGCAGCCGCTGGCGGTGCACATCCGCCGCGCCGGGGAGATGGACGACGTCAGCCGCGGTGTGCTGGAGTATCTGCTGGCGGAGCGCCCTGCCGGGTTGACGCTGCTGACAGAGGACGGCGGGGCCCTGGGCGATATGCCCAGCGGAAAATGACGGCGGAAAGTGCCGGATATTTGCCGGAACACCGGGCACATCCGAACTTTAAAGCGCGAAAGCGCGTGGCGGAGTGTTTATTCCTGGCAAATATTTTTGGCGGATATGACGGTTGACGGTGGCTCCCTGTTGTGATATCTTACAGAAAACTTCGGGAAAGGAGAACGCCACACATGATGAAGCAGCTGTACAAGGCATACGCATTTAGCTTTTACTTTACCTATGCGGATAAAGTAAGAGTGATTTGTGATGCCCGGAAATGCTGCTGATGAAATGAGGACGTTCTCCCACGGAGACGTACTGACATCAAAGCCGCCCTATGGATCACAGATCCACAGGGCGGCTTTTTTGCAGCCAAATTTTCAAAAACACCCATCAGGAGGAACCACACCATGAAAAAGAACATCACACGGCGGCTGATGACCGCCCTGCTGGCCGCCGTCATGTGCGTGAGCATGGCCGCCTGCGGCAGCAAGACCGACGACACCAAGACGGACGGCACCGGCGATGCCGACGGCCTATAACGCCACCGCAGAGATCCCCATTCTGGGTACCTCTGTTACCGAGTACGGCGTGGCGCTGGGTATCGACAACTTCTCCGGCACCGTGGGCGGCAACGTCTCCGGTACCTCCGACCTGGCGCCCCTGACGGAGCAGGCGGACATGATCCTGGAGCTGCTGCCGGAGACCAAGACCGTCGGCCTGCTGTACTGCTCCGCCGAGCCCAACTCCGAGTACCAGGTCCAGGTGGTGGAGGAGTACCTGACCGGCAAGGGCATCACCTGCACCCGCTACTCCTTCTCTGACTCCAATGACGTGGCCGCTGTGACCACCAAGGCCGCCGCCGACAGCGACGTGATCTATATTCCCACCGACAACACCGCCGCTTCCTGCACCGAGACCATCGGCAGCATCGTTCTGAACGCCAAGACCCCGGTGGTAGCCGGCGAGAAGGGCATCTGCACCGGCTGCGGGAGCTGGGTCTGGGTCTGGAGGACCGCCTGACCACCAAGGTAGGCACCCTCTCCGGCGGACAGCGTCAGGCGCTGACGCTGCTGATGGCCACCCTGCAGAAGCCCAAGCTGCTGCTGCTGGACGAGCACACCGCTGCCCTGGATCCCCAGACGGCCCAGCGGGTCATGGATATCACGGACCGCCTGGTCCGGGAGAACCACCTGACCACGCTGATGATCACCCACAATATGCGCGACGCCATCCACTACGGCAACCGCCTGCTGATGCTGCACAACGGGCGGATCGTGCTGGATATCTCCGGCGAGGAGAAGGCTCGGCTGACGGTGCCGGACCTGCTGGCACTGTTCAGCAAGGTCAGCGGCCAGGAATACGACAACGACCGCGCCCTGCTGGCGTAAACGCGAAGCCGGGGACTGCCCTCACGGACAGTCCCCGGCTCTCTGCCCTTGACGGGCTGTGCGGCGGATGGTATGATGGTGGACAAAAGCGCCGGGGCCGTTCCGGCGCAGGGGAGGACGCCATGAAGAAGATAGACAACTGCGAGAATTCCACCGTGCTGGTGGCGCTGCTGCTGGCGGGCATCCTGCTGGTCATGGGCGCCTACCGGCTGTTCTCCTGGCTGTGCAGCCGGGGGCTGACGGACACGCTGACCTGGGTGCTGGGCGCGGCGGCGCTGGTGCTGGCGGCGCTGGGCCTGCTGTTGGCGAGCCGCAGCTTCCGGCGGCTGAAGGAGCTGCATCTGTAAGAGAACACCCCTGACCGGCAGGTCAGGGGTGTTCTTTCTTTACAGCTCGAGGGTCGCCGGCACGGCGTCCGCCGGGATGGGGCAGTTGTACCCGGCCGCCGTCCGCTGCCGGAACTCGGCCTTGGCGGCCTCCAGCAGCGCGGGCTGTTCCAGCAGATCGATGGCGGCGGCGCACAGCACCTTGCCGGCGTGCACGGTGGCCTTATGGGCCATGGGCGTCTTGTTGCAGGACACCACCTGCCAGCTGTGGCAGGGGACGTGGTTGGGCCACACCGCCACATGGATCTGTGCCGTGGGGCACTGATAGCTGACATCACCCACGTCGGTGGAGCCGGCGTTGAAGGCGGGGCCCTGATACAGCGGCATCAGGAAGTCGTTGAAGTGGCCGGTCTGCATGGCCTTCACCTTTTCGGCGAAGGCGGGATCGTTCTCCGCGCCCACGCCGCCGGGGACGTCACGCCCCTCGTAGGTGGCGGACAGGGCCTCCATGAAAGCGTGCTCCTCCGCCGTGCAGGGCGGTACGCCCAGCTGGGAGAAGTTGTCGTACAGCACCTTCTCCAGCGCGTGGTTGCACACGGTGTCAGACAGGCCGTCCACGAAGCGGCGCTCGATGGTGGTGTCCGTCATCAGCGCCGCGCCCTGCGCGATCTTGTCCACCCGCTGGTGCAGGGCCATGCAGTCCTTGACGAAGTTGGAACGGATCATGTACAGGACGCTGGCCTGGTGCTGCACCACGTTGGGACTTACGCCGCCTGCGTCCAGAATGGAGTAGTGCACCCGGGCGTCGCGGGGCATATGCTCCCGCAGGAACTGCACGCCCACATTCATCAGCTCTACCGCGTCCAGCGCGCTGCGGCCCCGCTCCGGCGCGGTGGATGCCTGGGACGCCAGCCCGTGGAACGTGTAGATCATCTGGATGCAGGAGTTGGTGGAGCCGGTAGTCACCTCGCTGCTGTCGCCGGGGTGCCACGTCAGCGCCGCGTCAAGGCCGTACCACAGGCCCTCCCGAGCCATATAGGCCTTGGACGCCACGCCCTCCTCGCCGGGGCAGCCGTACAGGATGACGGTGCCGCTTTTTCCGGTCTGGGTCAGATAGTGCTTCAGGCCGATGGCGGCGGCCATGGCCCCCGCGCCCAGCAGATTGTGGCCGCAGCCGTGGCCGCTGCCGCCCTTCACCAGCTCGTGGTACGCGGTGCTGCCCGCCGCCTGCGAAAGGCCGGACAGCGCATCGTACTCCGCCAGCAGGCCAATGACCGGCCCACCGCTGCCGAAGGAGGCGGAGAAGGCGGTGGGGATGCCGCATATGCCCTCCTCCACCTGAAAGCCCTCGGTCTTCAGCACCTTGACGAACAGGGCGGCGGACTTTACCTCCTGCATGGACAGCTCGGCATAGTCCCAGATGGCGTCCGCCACCTCTGCCACCAGTTCCTTCTTCTCGTCAATGGCGGCCAGCGCCGCCTTTTTTGCATCGTTCATTGTCTGCTCCTTTTTCACAGCACCTTCTTCAGGAAATCCTGAAGGCGAGGGCTCTGGGGGTGATCGAAAACATCGGCGGGGGTGCCCTGCTCGGCGATCTTGCCGGCGTCCATGAACAGCACGCGGCTGCCCACCTCTTTGGCGAAGCCCATCTCGTGGGTGACCACCACCATGGTCATACCGGACTGGGCCAGCTCCTGCATGACCTCCAGCACCTCGCCCACCATCTCCGGGTCCAGGGCGCTGGTGGGCTCGTCGAACAGCATGACCTCCGGCTCCATGGCCAGCGCCCGGACGATGGCCACACGCTGCTTCTGTCCGCCGGACAGCTGGGCGGGGTAATCGTTGGCTCTGTCCGCCAGGCCCACGCGCTGGAGCAGCGCCATGGCCTTCTGCTCGGCCTTCGACTTGGGGACTTTTTTGATCTTGATGGGCGCCATGGTCAGGTTATCCAGCACGGTCTTGTTGGGGAACAGGTTGAAATGTTGGAACACCATGCCCATTTTCTGCCGATGGAGGGGGAGGTCCACCTTCTTGCCGGTGATGTCCACCCCGTCGAAGATGATGGAGCCGGAGGTGGGCGTTTCCAGCAGGTTCAGGCTCCGCAGGAATGTGCTCTTGCCGCCGCCGGAGGGCCCGATCACCGCGATGACGTCGCCCTTGTACACGTCCACCGTGACGCCGTCCAGCGCCTTGACGTCGCCGCCGTTGTAGTATTTCTTCAGGTCCTTGACCTGGATAAGCGTCTGTGCCATCAGATATGCACCTCCCGCTGCTGCTTCCGCTTGCGCCCATAGCCGTTGTTCCGGTCGGCCTTCTGCATTTTTCTTTCAAAGTGGCCGAACACCTTGCTGAGCACGAACGTCATAATGAAGTAGATGACGCCCACGATCACCAGCGGCTCGATGGGTAGGTATGTGGCGCCCTTGACCACCAGGTACTGGGTCATCAGGTCGCCGATGAAGAACGTGGAGCCCAGGGACGTGTCCTTGATGATCATGATAAACTCGTTGCCCAGGGCGGGCAGGATGTTCTTCACTGCCTGGGGCACCACCACGAACCACATGGCCTTGCTCTCGCTGAAGCCAAGGCTCAGCGCTGCCTCCTTCTGCCCCGGATCTACCGCCTGGATGCCGGAACGGATGACCTCGGACACGTAGGCCGCGCTGTTGCAGATCAGGGCGATGGCGATGCAGAGGAACTTCTGCTTGTTCAACGCCGGGATCAGCATGGGCAGGCCGAAATAGAAGAAATACAGCTGCAGCAGCATGGGCGTGCCGCGGATGATCTCGATGTAGATGGTGGACAGCCACCGCAGCGGCGGTATCTTCGACATCTTCATCAGTGCCAGCACAGAGGCGAACACCGCGCCGAAGGCCACGGTGATGGCGGCCAGCGCCAGCGTGTACGACACGCCGTCGATGAGGAATTTGTCCCAGTATTTCAGGAACAGCGCGGCCAGCTTTTCAAAGTCAATGAATTTCATGGTGATTTCCTCTTACTGTGTATACGACGGCGGGTACGGCTTTCGTACCCGCCGCCGCGGTGTATATCCGTGTCAGTTCAGTGTCAGCTCCTGTGCGTTCTCGCTCTTGCCCAGCTCTACGGCGTCCTTGTACCAGCCGTCGTAGAGGTTGGCCTCCTTGGCCTGTGCCAGAATGGCGTTCACCGCGTCCAGCAGCTCCGTCTCACCCTTCTGCATCATGATAACGTTGGCGGAATACTCGGCCTTCACGTCGAATTCCCAGGTGCAGATCACCAGATCGGGGTTGGCGTCCACGATCATCTCCGCGTTGCCGTAGGCCACGGCCAGCGCCTCGATGTTGCCGCTCTTGAGCTCCATGACGCCCACGGTGATGTCGCCGATGGAGATGGGATTGGCGTCCGTCAGCTGCTCAGTCACCAGCTGCATCTGCAGGGAGGCGTTCTGCGCGCCCACGTCCTGACCGGCCAGATCCTCGGGGGAGGTGTACTTATCCGCGTTCTCCTTTTTGATGAGCAGGGCCTGTCTCGTTTCATTTTCACCGGCGTAGTAGTAATCGCTGAGCTCATAGTTCTGGGCTCTGTCCTCCGTCCAGGAGTAGCCGGAGATGCTCATGGGGACGGAGCCGGTGTACACGGCGGTCTGGCTGGCGTCGAAGCCCATAGGCTCGATGACCAGCTCCACGCCCAGGTTCTCGGCGATGTACTTGGCCAGCGTGATGTCAAAGCCCACATACTGGTCCTGACCGGTCTTGGAGGAGTCCACGAACTCCATGGGGGAGAAGTCGGGGCTGAGGGCCACGGTCAGCACGCCGTCGGCCTTGATCTTTTCAAGCGCGTTGGTCGGCTCGGTCACGGTGTCGTCATCGGTCTTGTCGTCAGTCGTCGTATCAGCCTTGCTGCCGCAGGCTACCAGAGAAAGCGCCATCATCAGCGCCAGAAGCAAAGAAACAAACTTTTTCATGGTCGTATATCCTTTCGTATATGATGAATATTTATTCATGTATAAAATGTATGTGGTCGGGAGAGCTCATGCCGCGCGGTGCAGGCGGTGCGCCTGTCGTCGTCGCGGCAGTGCCATCGTGCCAACTCCTTTGATGTGGTGATTTTTCATGGGCCGTACCGCCTTTCCAGTGTGCGTTTTCCGGGGATGGACTTGCCGCCGTCCGGTGCATCTCTCTCGTTGATGTTGCATAATTTACCACCACAGTCCGGGAATGTCAAGGCAAAATTGAATATTTATTCGCAGAATATGCGATTTTGGTGAATATACTTACAGCATCGGCTAAAGCGGCGGGTCATTTGCATCAAAATGACGGGATCCGCCAGCAAAAAAAGAGCACCGCCTTTAGGCCGCCTGGCATAAGAAAACATACGCCGCAAAAGGCGCGTTTCGCGCGGCCCCATCGTTGCGCCGCCTTGACAGACATCCAGTATGCCTGCGGCGGCGCGCCTCGGCTCTGCACAAAACGCGCTCTTTTTCGGTGCGAAGCAGTTTTGCCAAAGTAAATTCGAGCTGAAATTGGCTGCAAAAACGCCCGCATGCTGACGCATGTGGGCGTTTTTGCGGTCGATTTCAGCCGGATAGACACAGGCAAAACCGTGTGTTTTCTTGTGTCAGGCGGCCTTTCGGCGGTGCTCTCTCGTGTCGTGTATGTGAATTACTCCTCCGTCTCGATCAGGCCGTAGCCGCCGTTGTTGCGGTGGTACACCACGCACACGGCGTTCGTCTCGATATTGCGGAACACATAGAAGGAGTGCCCCAGCAGGTTCATCTGCAGAACGGCCTCGTCGGTGGTCATGGGCTTGACAGAGAAGCGCTTGGTGCGGATGATGTCGAAGTCGTTGTCCTCCACCACGTCGAATTCGGCGGGCACGGTGGACACCAGCGCGTCGGGCCGCAGGTTCTTGGCCAGGCGGGTCTTGTTCTTGCGGATGCGGCGGTCGATGAAGCTGACGGCCTCGTCGATGGCGCTGCGCATATCGCCGTCGGGGTCCTCGGTCTGGGCGCGGAACAGCGTGCCGTTGGCGGCGCGGATGGTCAGCTCCACCACACAGCGGTTTTTCTTCTCCACAGCAAAGGTCACAAAGGCGTCTGCCTCCTCCGGGAAATACTTGTCCAGCTTACTGATCTTTTTCTCGGCGTATTCCTTGATGGAGTCGTTGAGAGAGATCTTCTTGCAGGCGAATGTGAACTTCATAGTGTTTGCTCCTTTCCGTAACGGGTAACGGTGCAAGGGTCAGGGAGTGGTTTCCCCTTATCCTTGACTAATTATAGCAAATATGTCTTGCGTTGAAAAGAGGGTTTGGAAGAATTTGTGAAATATTCACAAAAAAATCGCGGAACGGTCAAATTCGACAGCCTTCGACTTTTTCCGCCAAAATGCGGCAAAAGCTCCTATTTACAAGCGCTTCGCCCCGGTGTACTATACGGTTCGGAGGCTTTCCAATATCCCACCCGCTTGCGCCGTCCCTTCCGGGGGCGGCGTCTTTTTGCCTATGGCCCCGCCGTCCTTGTATTTCCCCGCCGGGTGTGCTATACTGTCCACGATATTTTAACTTCGCCCCCGCCGGGGGCAGGGAGGTCCTCTTGGAAAGAACACAGGTACAGATCCCCGCCGCGCAGCTGGACCGACAGCGGGATTTTGAAGCAAAGCTGAAGGAAATGCACGCTGACCGGCCCCCGCGCGCGCTGGTGGATACCTTCGGCTGCCAGCAGAACGTGGCCGACAGCCAGTATATCATGGGTATGCTCCGGGCTATGGGGTGCTCGTTCACCGACGATCCGGCCCAGGCGGACGTGGTGGTGCTGAACACCTGCGCCATCCGCGACCACGCGGAGAAGCGGGTGTACGGCAATCTGGGCGCCCTGACCCACACGAAGAAGGCCAACCCGGCGCAGGTGATCTGCCTGTGCGGCTGCATGGCGCAGCGGCCGGAGGTGGCCGAGAAGGTGCGCCAGTCCTACCGCCATGTGGATCTGGTGTTCGGCCCGCAGGCCCTGTGGAAGTTCCCCGAGCTGCTGTATCAGGTCTATACCCAGCGGCGCAGGGTGTTCTCCGTGGAGGATGAGCACGGCGCCATTGCCGAGGGTATGCCAGTGGTCCGCGAGGGCCGCACCCGCGCGTGGGTGTCCATCATGTACGGCTGCAACAACTTCTGCTCCTACTGCATCGTGCCCTACGTCCGCGGCCGGGAACGCAGCCGCGACCCGGAGAGGATCATCGACGAGGTGCGGGAGCTGGTGGCCGACGGCTTCAAGGAGATCACCCTGCTGGGGCAGAACGTCAACTCCTATGGCAAGGATCTGGGCACCGGCTATGATTTTGCTGATCTGCTGACCGACCTGGACAAGATCGAGGGCGACTACCTCATCCGCTTCATGTCCTCCCAGCCCAAGGACGCCAGCCACAAGCTGTTCGACGTGATGGCCGCCAGCCGCCATGTGGCCAGACAGCTGCACCTGCCGGTGCAGTCCGGCTGCGACCGGGTGCTCCGCGCCATGAACCGCCCCTACGATGTGGCCAAATACCTGGACCTGATCACCTATGCCCGCAGGGTCATGCCCGAGCTGGTGCTGACCAGCGACGTGATCATCGGCTTCCCCGGTGAGACGGAGAGCGAGGCCATGGAGACGGTGGCCCTGGTGGAGAAGGTTCGCTTCGACGCCCTGTTTACGTTTATCTTCTCCCCCCGCCCCGGCACCCCGGCGGCGAAGATGGACGACCCCGTCCCCCGTGAGGAGAAGCAGCGGTGGTTTGACCGGCTCTGCGCCGTGCAGAACGGCATCTCCGAGGAGCTGCACCGCCAGTATGTGGGGCAGACGCTGCGCTGTCTGGTGGACGGCGAGAGCGACGACGCCCGCTGGCCCCTGACGGCCCGTACCGCCGGCGGCCGCCTGGTCCACTGCACCGGCGACCGGGCTGATCTGGGCGAATACCGGGATGTAAAGATCACCGACAGCAATACCTGGGCGCTGTTCGGCACGATCGAATAGAGCAAAAAAAAGAAACCGCCGCAGGCGGTTTCTTTTTTTGTCAATCGCTGTCCAGCTTGAGGACGGCCATGAAGGCCTCAGTAGGCACCTGGACGGTACCGAGGTTCCGCATCTTCTTCTTGCCCGCCCCATGAAATGCGGATACATTTCATGGGGACCCCTTCAGGACATGACATCCTCGGCGGAAATGAATTCCGCCTGCGGCAAGGTTTTGCTTTGCAAAACGCTTGTGACGCCGCACCGGCGGCGGTGAGGGCAAGAAGATCAATCGCTGTCCAGCTTAAGGACGGCCATGAAGGTTTCGGTAGGCACCTGGACGGTGCCGAGGTTCCGCATCTTCTTCTTGCCCTCTTTCTGCTTCTCCAGCAGCTTCTTCTTGCGGGTGATGTCGCCGCCGTAGCACTTGGCCAGCACATCCTTGCGCATGGCCTTCACCGTCTCACGGGCGATGATGCGGCCGCCGATGGCCGCCTGGATGGGCACCTCGAACAGCTGGCGGGGGATGTTTTCCTTCAGCTTTTCGCACAGCCGCCGGGCGCGGGGATACGCCTTGTCCCGATGGGCGATGAAGCTCAGGGCGTCCACGCCGTCGCCGTTGAGCAGCAGATCCACCTTCACCAGATCACTGGTGCGGTAGCCGGACAGCTCATAGTCCAGACTGGCGTAGCCCTTGGTGTTGGCCTTCAGTGTGTCAAAAAAGTCGTAGATGATCTCGTTCAGCGGCATCTGGTAGTGCAGCTCCACCAGGTGGGTGTCCAGATACTGCATATCCTTGAACTCGCCCCGGCGCTCCTGGCACATGGGCATGATGTTGCCCACATAGTCCTGGGGACTGATGATGGACACCTTGACATACGGCTCCTCGGCGTGCTCGATGGTGCCGGGGTCGGGGTAGTTGTGGGGGTTGTCCACCTTCACCATGGTGCCATCGGATTTGTAGACGTGGTAGATGACGCTGGGCAGCGTGGTCACCAGGTCCAGGTTGAACTCCCGCTCCAGACGCTCCTGGATGATCTCCATGTGGAGCATACCCAAAAAGCCGCACCGGAAGCCGAAGCCCAGGGCTACGGAGCTCTCCGGCTCGAAGGTCAGGCTGGCGTCGTTCAGCTGCAGCTTTTCCAGCGCGTCCCGCAGATCCGGGTACTTGCTGCCATCCTCGGTGTAGATGCCGCAGTATACCATGGACTGCGCCGGGCGGTAGCCGGGCAGCGCCTCGGCGGCGGGGTTCGCCGCGTCGGTGACGGTATCGCCCACCTGGGTGTCCTTCACGTTTTTAATGCTGGCGGTGAAATAGCCCACCTCGCCGGCCTGTAAGGCGTCCGTCGGCTCGTTGCCGATGGGCTTGAGGTAGCCGCACTCCAGAATGGTGTACTCCGCGCCGGTGGCCATCATGCGGATGGTCTGCCCTTTTCGCATGGTGCCCTGCTTGATACGGAAATACACCACCACACCCACGTAGGGGTCGTACTGGCTGTCGAACACCAGCGCCTGCAGGGGCGCCTTGGGGTCGCCCTTGGGCGCGGGCACGTTCTGTACCACGTCCTCCAGCACGGCCTCGATGTTGGTGCCCAGCTTGGCGGAGATCTCCGGGGCCTCCAGTGCCGGCAGGCCGATGATGTCCTCCACCTCCTGCTTGGCCTTCAGGGGGTCGGCGGCGGGCAGGTCGATCTTGTTGAACACCGGCAGGATCTCCAGGTCATGGTCCATGGCCAGATAGGTGTTGGCCAGGGTCTGCGCCTCCACGCCCTGGGTGGCGTCCACCACCAGCAGCGCGCCCTCGCAGGCGGCCAGAGACCGGCTGACCTCGTAGTTGAAGTCCACGTGGCCCGGCGTGTCGATCAGGTTCAGGGCGTAGGTCTCCCCATCATTGGCGGTATAGAAAATACGCACGGCACGGGATTTGATGGTGATGCCGCGCTCGCGTTCCAGGTCCATATTGTCCAGCAGCTGGTTCTCCATCTCGCGCTCAGGCACGGCGTGACACTTCTCCAGCAGCCGGTCCGCCAGCGTGGATTTACCGTGGTCAATGTGGGCGATGATGGAGAAGTTGCGGATATGGGATTGGTCAAACATACAGAAAACCTCCTTAGGGTAAATCCACGCTGACCGCGCGGATAGCGCGCACAAGCGTTTTGCGGAGCAAAACCTTGCCGCAGGCGGAATTCATTTCCGCCGAGGATGTCAAATGAAAAGAAGGGACCCCGGCTTGCCGTCAGGCAAGTTGGGGAAGGGATTTACCGTGGTCAATGTGGGCGATGATGGAGAAATTGCGGATATGGGATTGGTCAAACATACAGAAAACCTCCTTAGGGTAAATCCACGCTGACCGCGCGGATAGCGCGCACAAGCGTTTTGCGGAGCAAAACCTTGCCGCAGGCGGAATTCATTTCCGCCGAGGATGTCAAATGAAAAGAAGGGACCCCGGCTTGCCGTCAGGCAAGTTGGGGAAGGGATTTACCGTGGTCAATGTGGGCGATGATGGAGAAATTGCGGATATGGGATTGGTCAAACATACAGAAAACCTCCTTACTTCCCTGCCCGTTCGTCCACGTTGTGGATGACCTGGGCGGCGCTCTGCCCGATGCCGGGCAGGGTGGTCAGCGCGTCGGAGTTCAGGTGGGGAAGCTCATCCGCCTCCGTCAGTGCCCGCATATAGGCTCCGCGGCTCCGCAGCAGCGCCGCGTCCACTGCGCCGGCATCGAAGTCCACCGCCTCTGTGGCGAACAGATCCTCATTGCCGCCGCTTTGCCGGTACAGCCGCCGCAGCAGATCGTACAGCGTGGCGCCGAGGCAGTCTCCGGCGGCGGTGATGGCCTCCCGGCTGTTGGTGCGGCTCAGCAGGTCGAACAGCAGCCCTGTGGTGTTCACCGCCAGCTTCTTCTGCAGCGTGGCCATGATGCTCCCCCGCAGGGAGCCCTTCTCCGTGCTGCCGTCGTACAGCATCTCCGAGTCGATCATCGCGCCATCCCGGTTGGCGGTGCGGCCCAGCAGAAAGTCCGCCGATACCCGGTAAAAGTCACACACCTTACACACGAAGGCCAGACCCGGCTCCCGTATGCCGTTTTCATAGTGACTCAGCAGCGCCTGACTGATTCCCAGCGCCGCCGCCGCCTTCCGCTGGCTGATGCCCTTCTCCTGCCGCAGCAGGCTCAGTGTTCTGGAAAAATCCGTTGCCATGTTTCTCTCCCACCCTATCTTGTCTTGGCTCCGGGGCATATCCCACCCGGAAATAAAATACAGCTTGTAAAGTATATCTTATTTTATACAGCTTGTAAATGCTTTTTTGCGCTTCGCCGTAGAAATATTTGCACCTGCCCGCCCGAAGTGCTACAATAGCAAAAAAACACCGGAGGTGCACGATGGAAGAACTCATGCTGTATGTCCGCTACCAGGCCAAGCCCGGCTGCCGGGAGAAATTTGTCCGCCAGCTGGTGGAGGAGGGCATCCTGACCCTTATTCGCCAGGAGGACGGCTGCCTGGCCTATGATTACTACTTCTCTGCCCAGGACGAGAACGAGCTGCTGCTTATCGAGCGCTGGCAGAGCGCCGAACACCAGCGCGTCCATATGCAGCAGCCCCACATGGCCCGCCTGAAGGCCATCAAGGAGCAGAACGTGGACAGCACGACCCTGGGCAAGGTCCGTCTGGAGGCGTGAGCCATGCTGTTTGACACCCACGCCCACTACGACGATGAGGCCTTCGACCCGGACCGCGAGCTGCTGCTGGAGAGCCTGCCGCAGCGCGGTGTCGCCCTGGTGCTGAACCCCGGCTGCGATCTGGACAGCTCCCGCAAGGCGGTGTCCTACGCCGCTGCCTACCCCCATGTCTACGCCGCCGTGGGCATCCACCCGGAGAACTGCGCCGGCTTTGTCCCGGCGGATATCGACGTGCTGCGTGAATTGGCCCGACAGCCCAAGGTGGCGGCCATCGGTGAGATCGGTCTGGACTACTACTGGGCTGAGAACCCGCCCCGGGAGCTCCAGCAGCAGGTGCTGCGCGCCCAGCTGGCGCTGGCCCGCGCGCTGCGCCTACCGGTCATTTTCCACGACCGCGAGGCCCACGGGGACTCACTGGCCATCGTTCGGGAGTTCCCCGATGTTACCGGCGTGTTCCACTGCTTCTCCGGCAGCCCGGAGATGGCGCGGGAGCTGCTGGACCTGGGCTGGTACCTGGGCTTCGACGGCCCTGTGACCTACAAAAACGCCCGCCGCGCTCCGGAGGTGGCCGCCGTTACGCCTCTGGACCGTATGCTCATCGAGACGGACAGCCCCTACATGACCCCGGTGCCCCATCGGGGCGAGCGAAACGACTCCGCCTATGTCCGCCTGGTGGCGGAGAAGCTGGCGGAGTGGAAGGGCGTTCCCGTGGAGCAGCTGGCCCGCGCCACACTGGAAAACGGCAAGCGTCTGTTCCGCATATCCGAATAAAGAGAGCGCCTGACCCAGCGGGTCAGGCGCTCTGTTCTGTGCCTTAGTTTCCCTTTTTGTCGATGGCAGAGATGGCCAGGGAGCAGACGATACCCACCGCCGCCAGGCCGATGATCAGGAAAAACGTGCTGTTATAGGACCCGCCGGCGTCATACAGCGCACCGGAGACGGTGCTGCCGAAGCTGGCGAAGATCAGGTTCGTGTTGATCAGGGGGAAATTCACCGGATAGTGGCCGGGACCGAAATAGGCGCGGCAGAAGGCGGAGTTGGTGGGCGTGACGCCGGAATAGGCCAGGCCGCCCAGCACAAAGCCCAGGATGACCACCGTCACGCTGCCTCTGGACATGGCCAGCAGCAGCACCGCAGAGGTCAGGATGAACAGGCCGTTCACCAGCTGCATGGACAGGCTGCGGCCGTACTTGTCGTACATCCCGCCGAAGAGCACGCGGCCCACGGCGTTGCAGATGGAGATCAGGCCCACGATGGTGGCCACGGAGGCCGCCGTCTGGTCGGCGCTGGCCTGCCACACCACGCCGCTGGCCTGAGAGATCAGGGCCAGTCCGGCAGCGCTGACCGCGATGGCCCAGACGTAGTACAGCCAGAAAGTGGTTTTTTTCAGCATTTGGCCGGGAGTGACATCCGCGGCAGCGGGACGGGACACGGTCTTGCCGCCCTTGACCGCCGGGGCGGTAAAGTCTGCACCGGGTGCTACGAAAAAGAAGGAGCACACCGCCAGCACCGCAAAGCATACGATGCCCAGCACCAGAAAGCTGGTGCGCCAGCCGCCGACGCCGGCAGGTGTCCAGGCCTGGTACAGCTTGCCGATCAGAAAGCTGCCGCCGCCGAAGCCCATCAGCAGCACGCCGGAGATCAGGCCGGGCCGATCCGGGAACCAGCGGACCATGGTGCTCATCACGGCGTTGTAGCTCAGGCCGGAGCCCAGGCCGCACAGCACGCCGAAGCCCAGGTACAGCGTCAGCGGCGACTGGCAGCGGCTGGCGATGAAAAAGCCAGCCAGAAACAGGACTGCGCCCAGGCGCACGGCGTTTTTGGCGCTGAGCCTTCCGGCCAGCAGGCCGCACAGCAGGGAGCCGATACAGAACAGGATCATCACCAGGGTGAACGTCAGGCTCAGCTGGGCCTTCGTCCAGCCGGTGAACTCGGCGCCGATGGGGGTGGACAGCACGCTCCAGGCGTACACAAGACCTGCGAACAGCAGGACGATGACGCCCACAATGGCGTAGACCCAGCGGTTGAGCTGCTTCATAGGGAATACCTCCGTATGTGAAAAATCTTTCAGTCACCTTACAGTTTATCGAATGGTTCGACAAAATGCAAGTGGGAGTTTCCGATAGGGAAAAGTATTTTTGATAGGCGCCGCCGGACTGTTCACAAAAATTTTCCACTTTGCGCCGCTTTTTGCATGGAAACTTTACACAGGACATGATAATATATAGTGTAACACGACCGAAGGGCGGGATGGCTTTGGACCTGAATAAGAAAAATATCAAGCGGATCATGCTGCTGATCGCCTTTGCGGCACTGCTGTACTGGGGACTGAACAACCTGAAGTGGATCAGCGGTGTGCTGGGCAGTCTGCTGGACCTGCTCTCGCCGCTGTTGATCGGTATCTGCATCGCGTTTGTGCTGAACCTGATGATGGTGGCGCTGGAGCGCCTGTGGGACCGCGGTCTGATCAAATGGAACAGTCCGTGGAACGCCAAGCTGAAGCGGCCTGTCTGCCTGACGCTGACGCTGCTGCTGTTCCTGGGTATCATTTTTGCTATCTTCTTCATCCTTATCCCCCGTCTGGAGGAGGCCGGCACTACTATGGTAGCCAATATCCCCACCTATGTGAACCAGATCCAGGTCTGGTGGACAAATCTCAGCGACTTCGCTGCCGAGCACGGCGTGACGCTGCCGGAGCTGTCCCTCAGCGCCGACCAGGTCAAGGATACCATCACCGGTTTCCTACAGGAGAAGGGCGACAGCGTGGTAAATACCACCCTGAACATCACTACGTCCATTCTGTCCGCGTTGGTGAACTTCCTGCTGGCGCTGGTGTTCTCCCTGTATCTGCTGGCCCAGAAGGAGACGCTTCTGGCACAGTCCCGCCGCCTGCTGCGGCGGATCCTGCCCCAGAAGGCCGCCGACCGTCTTATGCGCCTGCTGAGCCTGACCAACAACGCCTTTTCCAGCTTCGTCACCGGACAGGTGACCGAGGCGTTTATCCTGGGCACCCTGTGCTGCATCGGTATGCTGATCCTGCGCCTGCCCTACGCGCTGCCGGTATCGGTCATCATCGCGTCCCTGTCGCTGATCCCCATTTTCGGCGCGTGGATCGGCGCGGCCACCGGCGCGTTCCTCATCGTGTTCCAAAGTCCCATCAAGGCGCTGACCTTCCTGATCTTCCTGCTGATATTGCAGCAGGTGGAGGGAAACCTGATCTACCCCAAGGTGGTGGGCAAGTCTGTGGGTCTGCCGGGACTGTGGGTGCTGGCGGCCGTGACCATCGGCGGCGGCGCCTTCGGCGTGCTGGGTATGCTGCTGGGCGTACCGGTGTGCTCGGTGGTCTATGTGCTGGTGCAGGATTACATCCGTTCCGGCAAGCCTGCCAGGACAGATGGCGTACCTCCGACGCAGTCATAACACATTATATATAAAGGGCGTCCCGCCGCGGCGGGACGCCCTTTTTTCCGTTGTTCACAAATAATTAAAACCCCGGCTATTGACAACGGTTCCCGCCGGTGGTACACTGCGTTTAGCACTCAAAGATAACGAGTGCTAAATGGAGAATGGACCTATGGAACTGACCCAACGAAAAAAGCAAATACTGAAGATCGTGGTGGACAGCTACATCAACACCGCTGAACCGGTGGGCTCCAAGGCCATCGTGGCGCTGATGCCGGAAAAGGTCAGCTCCGCCACCGTGCGGAACGAGCTGGCCGACCTGACGGACATGGGCTACCTGGAGCAGCCCCATACCTCGGCGGGGCGCATTCCATCGGCCAGGGGCTACCGGCTGTACGTCAACGAGCTGATGGACCGCAAGACCCTGTCGGCAGAGGAGGAGGCCAGCATCAATACGGCGCTGGCAAAGCCCCTGCAGCAGGTGGAGCAGGTCATCGACCAGGCGGGACAGATGGTGTCCAGCTTTGTGGGCTATCCCACCTACGCTGTAGCGGACCACCGCACGGCGGCCACGGTACAGCGATTTGAGCTGATCGGCGTGGACGCCTCCGGCTTTATCGCCGTGGTGATGCTGTCGGACAGTCGGGTGAAGAGCCAGCTGATGCGGACGTCGCTGCCCGTTGAGGCGGAGGCGCTGCCGCAGCTGAGTCACCTGCTGAACACCCACTTTACCGGGGTGTCCGCGGAGCAGATGAATGCCACGCTGATGAACCTCAGCGAACAGGTGTCCGGCCAATGGTTCCTGATTTTGAACCAGGTGACGGAGTACGCCGGGTCGCTGCTGGAGGAGTCCAACCACCAGCAGGTGTACACCAGCGGCGCCAGCCAGCTGCTGAAGTTCCCGGAATTTCGGGATATCGACAAGGCCCACGACCTGATGAGCTTTATGGTGGACAACAAGCAGGAGCTGCCTGTGCCTGCCGGGGACGCGCCCATGCAGATACTCATCGGGCCGGAAAACGTCAACGACGCGCTGAAGGAGAGCAGCGTGGTGATCGCCAGCTATGATATCGGCGATAATATGCGCGGCTTAGTGGGCGTTGTGGGTCCCACGCGTATGGATTACGCCGCGGTCGCGGCGCGGCTGAGCTACTTTGCGGAGAGCCTGAGCCGTATGTTTGGTAAAAAACAGCTACCGGAGGATACAACGGAATGAGCGAAAAGGATAATAAAAAGAACAAGAAGGCGACAGAGGCCGCCGAGAGCGCCGCGAAGGAAGCCGCGCCGGAAGCGGCGGAGAGCGCAGCGGAAGCGGCCGAGACGACCGAGGATACCTACACCGTCACCAAGGCACAGATGGAGCAGATGGAGGCGCTGGCGAAAACGCTGGCGGACGCCAATGACAAATACCTGCGGCTGGCGGCGGAGTACGACAACTACCGGAAGCGGACTGCGCGCGAGAAGGAGCACCTGTACAACGACGCGAAGATCGACACCATCAAGCCGTTTCTGGCGGTGCTGGACAACCTGGAACGGGGCGTGAGCCAATTTGAGGAGGGCGACGCACACCGGCAGGGACTGGAGCTGATCTGCAAGCAGTTCGAGGAGGTCTTGACCAAGCTGAACGTTGCGGAGATACCCGCCCTGGGTGAGAAGTTCGATCCGGAAAAGCACAACGCGGTGATGCACACCGAGGACGAGACCGCGGCGGAGAACACCGTGGTAGAGGTATTCCAAAAGGGCTACACACTGGGCGACAAAATACTGCGCTTCGCCATGGTGAAGGTAGCCAACTGAGAGGGAGGAAGCTATTATGGAAGGCAAGAAGCTGTACAAGAGTAGCACAGACAAGAAGATCGCCGGTGTATGCGGCGGCATCGCGGAGTATTTCAACATCGACTCCACGCTGGTGCGTTTGGCGTGGGTGGTGTTCTGCCTGCTGGGCGGAAGCGGTGTGCTGGCCTATATCATTGCCGCGCTCATCATGCCGGACCGGCCCTATTAAGCGGCCAGATCAAATACAGTAAGCAATAAATATTTATCTATATACAGGAGGCAATCATTATGTCTAAAGTTATCGGTATCGACCTTGGTACGACCAATTCCTGCGTAGCCGTGATGGAAGGCGGCGAGGCAGTCGTTATCCCCAACGCGGAGGGCAACCGCACCACCCCGTCCGTGGTGGCGTTCAGCAAGACCGGCGAGCGTATGGTGGGCCAGGTGGCAAAGCGCCAGGCCATCACCAACCCGGAGCGCACCATCTCCTCTATCAAGCGTGAGATGGGCACCGATCACCGCGTGACCATCGACGGCAAGAGCTACACCCCCCAGGAGATCAGCGCCATGATCCTGCAGAAGCTGAAGGCGGACGCCGAGGCCTATCTGGGCACCACCGTCACCGAGGCGGTCATCACCGTGCCCGCCTACTTCACCGACAGCCAGCGTCAGGCCACCAAGGACGCCGGCAAGATCGCCGGCCTGGACGTGAAGCGTATCATCAACGAGCCCACCGCCGCCGCATTGGCCTACGGCGTGGATAAAGAGCAGGCACAGAAGATCATGGTCTACGATCTGGGCGGCGGCACCTTTGATGTGTCCATCCTGGAGATCGATGACGGCGTGATCGAGGTGCTGGCTACCGCCGGCAACAACCGGCTGGGCGGCGATGACTTCGATCAGTGCATCATGAAGTATCTGGTGTCCGAGTTCAAGAAGTCCGACGGCATCGACCTCAGCGGCGACAAGGTCGCCATGCAGCGCCTGAAGGAGGCCGCCGAGAAGGCCAAGATCGAGCTGTCCGGCGTGACCACCAGCAACATCAATCTGCCCTATATCACTGCGGACGCCACCGGCCCGAAGCATCTGGACGTCACCCTGACCCGGGCGAAGTTCAATGAGCTGACCGGCCACCTGGTGGAGGCTACCATGGGCCCCGTGCGTCAGGCTATGTCCGACGCCGGTCTGAAGCCCAGCGACCTGGCCAAGGTGCTGATGGTGGGCGGCTCCAGCCGTATCCCCGCCGTGGTGGAGGCCGTGAAGAGTTTTACCGGCAGCGAACCGTTCAAGGGCATCAACCCCGATGAGTGCGTGGCCATGGGCGCCGCCCTGCAGGCAGGCGTGCTGACCGGCGACGTGAAGGGCCTGCTGCTGCTGGACGTGACCCCCCTGTCCCTGGGTATTGAGACCATGGGCGGCGTGTGCACCCGTCTGATCGAGCGCAACACCACCATCCCTGTGAAGAAGAGCCAGATCTTCTCCACCGCCGCCGACAACCAGACCTCCGTGGAGGTCAACGTGCTGCAGGGCGAGCGTGAGATGGCCGCCGCCAACAAGAGCCTGGGCCGCTTCCACCTGGACGGCATTGCCCCGGCCCGCCGCGGCGTGCCCCAGATCGAGGTCACGTTCGACATCGATGCCAACGGCATCGTGAACGTCAGCGCCAAGGACCTGGGAACCGGCAACGCTCAGCACATCACCATCACCTCCTCCTCCAACATGAGCAAGGAGGATATTGAGAAGGCCGTCAAGGAGGCCGAGCAGTATGCCGCCGAGGACGCCAAGATCAAGGAGAAGGTGGAGGTCCGCAACCAGGCCGACCAGATGGTCTATCAGGCGGAAAAGACCCTGAACGAGGTGGGCGACAAGGTACCCGAAAGCGAGAAGGAGCCTATCCGCGCCGGTGTCGAGAAGCTGAAGGAGACCCTGAAGGGCGAGGACACCGACGCCATCAAGGCGGCCACCGAGGAGCTGACCCAGCTGTTCTACAAGATGAGCGAGAAGCTGTACCAGCAGCAGGCGCCTCAGGGTGACCCCAACATGGGCGGTCAGCAGCCCGGCGGCGACCCCAACGGCGGTCAGCAGTACTACGACGCCGACTATAAGGTAGTCGACGATGATGACCAGAACAACAAGTAAGGCAAATATATCCCGCAATAAGGGGCAGGAAACACCTGTCCCTTGTTGTGGTGTTTAGGAAAAGCGCGCCTTTTGCGCCCTGCCATCGTCAGACCTCCTCGACGTACACGCGGTACGCCGTCGTCGGTCTGCCATCGGCAGGACGCAAAATCCATCGCTTTGCCGATGGAGTCGGCTCCGCAGGCAACAAGACTGGCAATAGGAGATTTATCCCATGGCACAGGAAAAACGAGATTATTATGAGGTCCTCGGCGTCAGCAAGGGCGCATCGGAGGACGAGATCAAAAAAGCATATAAAAAGCTGGCCCGAAAGTACCACCCGGACATGAACCCCGGTGACAAGGAGGCCGAGGAGAAGTTCAAGGAGGTCAACGAGGCCAACGAGGTGCTGTCCGACCCGGAGAAAAAGGCCCGGTACGACCAGTTCGGCTTCGCGGGCGTGGATCCCAGCTACGGCGCGGGCGCAGGCGGCGGCGCGTATGGCGGTGCGGGCGGCTTCGACTTCGGCGATCTGGGCGATATCTTCGGCAGCTTTTTCGGCGGCGGCTTTGGCGGCCAACAGCGCCGTAACCCCAACGCGCCCCAGCGGGGCGAGAGCATCCGCGCCAGCGTGTCCGTGACGTTCAAGGAGGCGGCCTTCGGCTGCGAGAAGGACGTGACCGTGGAGCGCAGCGAGCAGTGCGCTACCTGCAAGGGCAGCGGCTGCCAGCCGGGGACCACGCCGGAGATCTGCCCCGACTGCCGCGGCAGCGGCCAGGTGCAGGTGCAGCAGCGGACGCCTATGGGCGTGTTTGCCACCAGCCGTCCCTGCCAGAAGTGTCACGGCACCGGCCGCATTATCCATCAGCCCTGTACCGACTGCGGCGGACAGGGTCGGGTGCGGAAACGCAAGACCATCAAGGTCAACATCCCCGCCGGCATCGACCACGGCCAGACCATCTCTCTGCGGGGCCAGGGCAACGCCGGCAAAAACGGCGGCAGCGCCGGCGACCTGCTGATCACCGTCATGGTGCAGCCGGACGAGACATTCCGCCGGGAGGGCGTGGACGTGTTCTGCGTGGCGCCCATCACCTTCGCCCAGGCGGTGCTGGGCGCCACGCTGGAGATCCCCACCATTGACGGCAAGGTGAAATACGACCTGCCGGAGGGCACCCAGACGGGCACGGTGTTCCGGCTGCGGGGCAAGGGTATCCCGGTGTTGAACGGCAGAGGCCGCGGCGACCAGTATGTCACCGTGAACGTAGAGACGCCGCGAAATCTGACGAAGGAGCAGAAGGAGGCCCTGCGGAGCTTCAGCGATATGCTGGGCGAGAGCAACTACGAAAAGCGCAAGAGCTTCTTTAAGAAGAAATGAGCGGGTGAAGGATGTATCTGGCGGACTATCATACCCACTCGGCCACGTCGCCGGACGGACAGCTGACGGTCAGTGAGCTGGCGGAAGCGGCGGTGCGGGCCGGGCTGGACGAGATCTGCGTGACGGACCACGTGGACACGGTGCTGTGGGGCGACCACCGGCCCCGGGAGCATTTCGACTGGTCGCGGCTGCTGCGGGAGCTGCCGGAGGCGCGGGAGACATACACCGGGCGGCTGGCCATCCGGCTGGGGGCGGAGCTGGGCGAGGCGCCCATGGGCTTTGACCGGGCGGAGAAACTGCTGGGCGAGGCGCCAAAGCTGGACTTTGTTATAGGCTCCGTGCATATGGCAGGCGAAAAATTCAAACATTTTGACCTGTATTACATTGAAAAAAACAGCGAAACGTATTATCATAGAGTCATAGACAGCTACCTGGAGGACGTACTGCGTCTGGCGCGGTGGGGTAGGTTCAGTGTGCTGGGCCACCTGACGCTGCCGCTGCGGTACATGAATGAAAATCTGGGCGAGCAGATGACCTTCGACGGGCATTACGACCAGTGCCGGGAGATCTTCCGGGCACTGATCGAAAGCGGGTGCGGCATCGAGTGCAACACCAACCGGGGCAACGTGCCCCTGCCGGACGCGCCGCTGTTGAAGCTGTACCGGGAGACGGGCGGCGAGATCATCACCATCGGCTCGGACGCGCACTCCGCCGAATATGTAGGCTGCTGCGTCCGGGAAACGCAGGCGCTGCTGCGGACGTGCGGGTTCCGGTATTTCTGCACGTTTGAGGGCGGAAAGCCCACGTTCCGGAAGCTGTAAAAACACAAAGGAGACGACCACTATGAAAATTGCCATCGCCTGTGACCACGGCGGCTACCTGCTGAAGCAGGACATCCTCATCTGGCTGGAGGAGAACGACATCGACTACGAGGATTTCGGGTGCTACTCCACCGAGAGCGTGGACTATCCCGTATTCGCTGAAAGGGCCGCCCGGGCGGTGGCCGCCGGGGAATGCGATAAGGGCATCGTGATCTGCACCACGGGTATCGGCGTTTCCATCGCCGCCAACAAGGTGAAGGGTATACGCTGCGCGCTGTGCACCGACTCTCTCCAGGCGGAGATGACGCGGCGGCACAACGACGCCAACATGATGGCGCTGGGTGCCGGCATCACCGGCGGCAATCTGGCCAAGCGGATGGTGGAGATTTTCCTGCACACGGAGTTTGAAGGTGGACGTCACGCCCGGCGTGTGGCGCTGCTGGACGCGATACAGTAAACAGGAAAACGTATTTGTGAGGTAAACGCCTATGGCAACAAAGGGATACAACAGCTACCGTGGCCGAATGTCCGGCGGAAAGATCGTGCTGATCGTGGTGCTGGCGCTGGTGCTGGTGGGCGCGGTGGCCTATCTGGCATTGCAGAACTATGTGGTGTACGATGAGGCGGGCAACGCCACCATCGACCTTCCTTTTTTCCACAGGAAGGACGACCGTGGTGAAAAAACGGATGACAGCACCGTCGACGGCACTGGAGACCGGGATGACATCGTGGACACGGTGGTGCCGGAGCATCCCCATGTGAAGGTGGCGGCGCTGCACGGCACGCGGCTGCCGGACGACTGCCTGTGGTGGGGCGCGGACTACATCATGAACACGCTGGCGCCGGAGGATCTGGTGCTGGCGGTGAAGCGTACCACCGGCGGCATCACCTACGCCACCGGCGTGGAGACGCCGCAGGGCGTGGTGGTGGAGACGGGACGGCCCATCGAATGTCTGCGTACACTACTGAGCAGCGGACGGTACACCGTGGGGCACATCGTGTGCTTCCGGGACAGCGCCTACGCCCGGAGCGTGCCGGAAACGGCGCTGGTCCGGGAGGACGGGCAGCTGTGGTACGACGCGGAGGGGCAGGCCTGGCTGGACCCCACCGACCCGCAGGTGCTGCAATACATCACCGCGCTGGTGAAGGAGTGCGGCGAGCTGGGCTTTAAGGAGGTCCTGCTGGACCAGTTCTGCTACCCGGCGGATACGACGGGCGTCGCCAACACGGCGGCGGACCCGGCGCAGGTGCTGGCCGACTTTGCCGAAAATCTGCGGTCGGCACTGCCGGAGGGCACAGCCCTGTCAGTGGTAGTGCGAAGCACGGATAGTCTGTCCGTGGAGCAGATGGCTGAGCTGTTCGACCGGCTGTATGTGCCGTCGGCGGACACACTGGCCGCGGTGAAGGCCGCACTGCCGGAGGGCTATGACCCGGAGACGCGGGTGGTGGCCATGACGGCGGAGGCACCGCAAAGCGGAAGCTATGTGATCGTAAGCTGAACAAAAAAAGAAGCACCCGGGCGGGTGCTTCTTTTTTTGCCTGATTTATTCCTGAGGCGGTGTGCTGTCGGCCGGGGCGCTGTCCTTGGGGGCGGAGCAGTGGGGGCAGACACCGTTCTCCAGCTTGGCGCCGCACTGGCCGCAGAAATTGGCGGGCTGGCTCTGTGCCGTCTGTGCCGCTTCACGGCGCTGGCGGAGAGCCTCCTTCATCTCCTGCATATTCGGGGCGGCAAACACGTCCCCGCTGCCCTTGCCGGTCTGATCGGCCAGCTTGTGGTTGATGGAGATGACGTTCTTCAGCAGCAGGATGGCCATCATCATCAATTCATAGCTGAGGCGGATCGCAATGGGCCCCAGGATGATGATCAGCAGACCATAGCCGCCCATCCAGATGCGGTCGCCGGTCCAGTAGTTGTACTCGGTGCGGAAGAGCATGAGCACGCCGAAGATGATAACGGCGGCGGTGGTGAAGATGTACAGGGCCTGAAGGATCTTTTCCACCATCAGGTACTTGAAGTTGCAGGTATCGTGGAGGAACTTGCCAAAGGCGCCCAGCTTTTCCCGCTTCTTCTCCGGGACCACATAGATGAAGGCCAGGACAGTGGCGACGAGGGCCAGGACACCGGCGATAATGAGCATGGTGGTAGGCATCATGATTTCTCTCTCCTTTTTATATGTGATATCCTCAATATATCGGGAAACCGGGCTATTGTCAAGGCAAAAACGTCCCGCGGCGAGAGCCGCGGGACGTTTCGTTTTCTCTGTTGATCAGTTGTTGTCCTCGGGACGGGGCCGGCGGTACTCCTGGGCCTTCTCCTCGCCCTTCAGGACGCGCAGGGCACCCTGGGCCAGGGCCAGCAGCTCGTCTTCACCGGGATAGACGGTGATGGGAGCGATCCAGCCGACCATCTCGGAGATGGCGTCCACGGTCTCCTTGCCGTAGGCGATGCCGCCGGTAAGGATGATCTGGTCCACCTTGCCGTGCATGACGGCGGCCATGGCGCCGATCTCCTTGCCGATCTGGTAGTGGAAGGCATCCACCACGCCGGCGATCTTCTTATCGTGCTCGGCCTGCGCCAGCAGATAGCGCATATCGTTGGAGCCGGTGTAGGCCACCAGACCGCCGCGGCCGGAGAGCATGCGGTGCATCTCCCCCTCGGTGTACTTGCCGGAGAAGCACTGCTTCACCAGCTGACCGGTGGGCAGGCTGCCGGAGCGCTCGGGAGAGAAGGGACCCTCGCCGTCCAGCGCGTTCTGGGTGTCCACTACGCTGCCCTTCATGTGAGCGCCGATGGAAACGCCGCCGCCCATGTGGCAGACGATGAGGTTCAGATCCTCATACTTCTTGCCCTGCTCCTTGGCGAAGCGCTTGGCCACGGCCTTCTGGTTCAGAGCGTGGAAAATGCTGACGCGCTGGAACAGGGGGTGGCCGGCATAGCGGGCCACGTCTGTCATTTCATCGATGACCACAGGGTCGACGATGTAGGAGGGGATGCCCAGCTCGTCGCCGATCTCGCGGGCGATCAGGCCGCCCAGATTGGAGGCGTGCTGTCCCTGCACGCCGATGGTGCAGTCCTTGACCATGTTGTCGTTGACAGCGTATGTACCGCCGCGAATGGGGCGCAGCAGACCGCCGCGGCCGGAGACGGCGGAGAGGGTGCGGGCGTCGAAGCCCTGCTCGCGCAGCGCCTTCATTACCAGATCGCGGCGCCAGTCCTTCTGGGCGGGGATAGTGTTGAACTGGGCGATCTCCTCCGCACTGTGGCGCAGGGTCTTGTCGAAGAGAAGTTGCTCGTCCTCATAGACACCGATCTTGGTGGAGGTGGAGCCGGGATTGACTACAAGAATTCTGTAAGACACGTTTGTTTTCCTCCTATGCTCTTTTGTTCCGCGGCACAGCGGGTAAAATCAACATTCCTTATTATACAGAATATGATGCCGTCTGTAAATGGGTTTTTACGCAAAAATACGGTATTTTACATACGGGTCTGATTGACAAAGCGCATAGTGTGGGCTAAAATAATATATGTGAGTTTATACCGTTCTTCCATTCGGAACGGGGAAAAGGAGAACTATCCTATGGAGAAGAAGACGTTTTATATCACCACGCCCATCTACTACCCCTCGGACAAGCTGCACATCGGCCACAGCTACTGCACCGTGGCTACCGACGCCATCGCGCGTTACAAGCGTTTGCAGGGCTATGACGTCATGTTCCTGACCGGCACCGACGAGCACGGCCAGAAGATCGAGACGAAGGCCAAGGAGGCCGGCATGACGCCCCAGGCGTTCGTGGATCACATCGTGGAGGGCGAGAAGGGCATTCTGGACCTGTGGAAGCTGATGAACATCAGCAACGACCGGTTTATCCGCACCACCGACGACTATCACTGCGCCGCCGTGCAAAAGATCTTCAAGACCATGTACGAGAAGGGCGACATCTATAAGGGCACCTACAAGGGTAAGTACTGCACCCCCTGCGAGAGCTTCTGGACCGAGAGCCAGCTGGTGGACGGCAAGTGCCCCGACTGCGGCCGCGAGGTGAAGGACGCGGAGGAGGAGGCCTATTTCTTCCGGCTGAGCAAGTACGCCGACCGGATACAGCATCTGCTGGAGGATACGGACTTCCTGCAGCCCCGCACCCGCGTCAACGAGATGGTCAACAACTTCATCAAGCCCGGCCTGGAGGACCTGTGCGTCAGCCGCACCAGCTTCAGCTGGGGTATTCCCGTGGACTTTGATCCCGGCCACGTGGTGTATGTGTGGGTGGACGCGCTGTTCAACTACTGCACCGCCCTGGGTTTTGACAACGACAAGTATAACGACTACGACAAGTACTGGCCCGCCGATTACCACATCGTGGGCAAGGAGATCGTGCGCTTCCACAGCATCATCTGGCCCGCCATGCTGATGAGCATGGGTATGCCTCTGCCCAAGCATGTGTACGGTCACGGATGGCTGGTCATCGACGGCGGCAAAATGTCCAAGTCCAAGGGCAACGTCGTCGATCCCTACGCCCTGTCCGAGATGTTCGGCGTGGACGCCCTGCGGTTCTTCCTGCTGCGGACGTTCCCCTTCGGCAGCGACGGCAACTTCAGCAACGAGCTGCTGATCGGCACGATCAACACCGACCTGGCCAACAAGCTGGGCAACCTGGTCAGCCGCACCACCGGCATGGCGGAAAAGTACTTCGGCGGCAAGCTGCCCGTACAGCGGGAGGACGCTCCGGAGGACTGCGAGCTGAAGAAGATGGCCTGCGCGCTGCGTGACCGCTATCAGGCGGAGATGGACAAGCTGCAGCTGCAGAACGGCCTGGACGAGGTGTTCAAGGTCATCGACCGGGCCAACAAGTATATCGACGAGACGGCCCCCTGGGCGCTGGGCAAGGACGAGAGCAAGCGTGAGCGTCTGGCCGCCGTGCTGTACAACCTGCTGGAGACCATCCGCATCTGCACGACCCTGCTGCTGCCGGTCATGCCCGACACCTGCGATAAGATATTCGCCAAGCTGGGCGCGGACGAGGCCTGCCGCAGCTGGGACAACGCCAACGTGTGGGGCGTGCTGCCTGCGGGCGCGCAGATCAGCAAGGGTGAGAACCTGTTTCCCCGCATCGATGTGGACGAAGCCCTGGCCAAGCTGGACGAGCTGCAGGAGCAGCAGAAGAAGGCCGCCCTGCCGGCCGTGGAGCTGGAGCCCTATGTGGAGGACGAGGTAGACTTCGATACGTTTCTGAAGTCCGATTTCCGCGCCGTGAAGATCAAGAACTGTGAGGCGGTGAAGAAGAGCGACAAGCTGCTGAAGTTCACCCTGGACGACGGCAGCGGCACGGACCGCATCATCCTCTCCGGCATCCACCAGTACTATGAGCCGGAGCAGCTGATCGGCAAGACGGCCATCGCCATCCTGAACCTGCCGCCGCGGAAGATGATGGGAATTCCCTCCTGCGGCATGCTGATCTCCGCCGTGCACAAGGAGAAGGGTGAGGAGAAGCTGCACCTGATGCTGATCGACGACAGCGTCCCCGCCGGCGCCAAGCTGTGCTGACAAAAAGTGACCGAAGGAGCACCCCGCCAGGGGTGCTCCTTTTACTATATAATATACTTCGTAAAAATTTTGAAAGGAAGCGTCATATCCTGCTTCAAAAGGGTAGTTAATGTGTGAAGAAGGCGAAAGGAGGTACGTCGCCCCATGGAGGACAAACAGATCATACGCCTGTTTTTTGAGCGCTCGGAGCAGGCGATCACCGAGCTGTCACGGAAGTACGGCGCACTGTGCTTCCAAATCGCCGACAACATTTTGGACGACCCGCAGGACGCGGAGGAATGCGTCAACGACGCCTGGCTCGGCGCGTGGAACAGTATCCCCCCGCAGCGCCCCGACCCGCTGAGAGCCTACGTCTGCCGCATCGTCCGCAACCTTTCTTTGAAAAAGCTGCGGGCCAATTCCGCGCTGAAGCGGAGCAGCCGGTTTGAGGTCTCGCTATCTGAACTGGAGGACTGTATTTCCGCCCATTCCCTCGACGAGCAGCTTGCCGCAGGTGAGCTGTCCGCGCAGATCAATGCGTTTCTCGCTGCCCTGCGCCGGGATGACCGGGTCATGTTCGTCAGGCGGTACTGGTTCGCGCAGCCGTTGTCCGAGATTGCGGATGCCTTCGGTACCACTGAAAACAACGTATCTGTCCGGCTGGGCAGAATTCGCAGGAAATTACATACGTACCTGGAACGTAAGGAGGTAACTCTATGATGGAGCACAACACTGAAAAGCTGCTCTCCGCCATCGGAGACGTGGATGCGGCGTATCTGGAGGAGGCCCTTGATTTTGATGCCGCGAACGCGGGCCGGAAACGGGCAGCCCGCTTCCCTAAATTATCCGCCGCGTGCGTGGCGGTGCTGGTCATACTGGGCGTATCCGTGACCGCCTTTGCCGTCAGCAGACTGCCGCTGTCATGGCGCGACATCTTTTCTCCTGAACAGACCGTCATCGGCGACGGGGACGAGACGCCGGTGGTCTCCCAACAGCAACCCACGGCAGCTGCGGAGGAGCTGCACATCCGTGTGGAAAAGGTGATCTCGGACGAGCGCACCCTGTATCTTCTCTATTCTGTGAAGGCCAACGAGGGTGCAGTGTTGGGGCAGAGCGGCCAATTCGCCGACTTTGAGCTGTACTTCCCCGGTCAGATGATGTCCGGCGCGTATGTGTCGTCCTTCCTCCCGCGGAAGGAGGGCGTGCCGGAGAACGAGCTGGAAGGCGTCGTATACGCCAACTGGCAACCGGGTGACAGCACCAACGGCCTTGTGATGAACCTCTCCAACTGGCAGGAGAAACGGTGGTTCGACGACGAGAAGATCGACTTCAACGTGGCGGAGATGGTGGAAAACGCCGGAGAGAACGCAAAGCTGCCCCAGTGCCAGCAGCGATTCCGCAACGGAACGGTGCGGTATTACTGGCAGCCGGGGGACGCGGACGTGCAGCTGCCCTGCGGCGCGTCCATCTGCAACGCCGGATGGGAGGACGGCACTCTCCATCTGGTGATGAAAGAACCGCTGGGCTCGGATGAATGGTCCGCGTCCTGGGAGAAGAACTGGTATTTCCTGGACACGCGGACGGACACGGTCATCTACCCGGAGTCCCACTGTCATTTCGGACAGCCCGACGAGTTTGACCCGGATGCCACGGATGCCGACTGGCGGTACTTTTGGCGGGATGTGGCCGTTGACAAGGAAGCGCTCCCCTATTTGGAACTGCACTGGGGCGGAAAGGAGATCACCACCACCGTGCTTCCGGGGCACTGGAAGGTCACGCTGGACGAAACACCCGTCACTGTGCAGAGCGAGGTGCTGGCAGAGAGCGTTTCCCTCTCCTATGGCGGGGAGGTGCTCACGGCGGAGCGGATCGAATGCTCCAAGCTGTCCATGGCGGTGTACTTCGCCGATTATGTGGACTCCACCACCGGCATTCTCAGCGCGTTCAGGGTATTTGACGCGGATGGTGCGCCTATCCCGTGCGATTGGAGCTTTATCGCGGAGCAGACCGATGACAGTTGCATGGTCTGGGCGCGGTTCGATGAGCCCATGGAGCCGGGGCGCATCTGCAAGCTGACGTTCAACGGAGAGACTGTGTTTGCGCGCTGACGGTTCCGCGCAGTCCGTTTCGGAAACGACAAAAGAGGGGTGGTCACACCCCTCTTTTGTCGTCTGCTATCGTCCGGGACGGCGCGGAGGCCGCCGCATCGGCGGAATGCCGAATTCTCCCGCGCTGTCTTGCAAGGCGCCGCCCGGTTTGCTATAATGAAAAAAATATCATGGATGGCAAGGAGGGACAGGCTGTGGGCGACGGCTATTTTCTGCTGACAAATCTGCTTTCTGAGGACGAGAAACGGGTGATCACCAGCATCACGGCACATATCGAGCGCGGCGAGAAGCGCGTGGGTATCCAGCAGATCGCCAACGAGAACTTTCTCTCCACCACCACCATCGTCAAGATGTGCAAGCGGCTGGGCTTTGACGGATACAGCGAGCTGTACTACTACCTCAGCCGCCAGTTCAACTCCCACGGCCAGGACCGCAGCGCGGAGAATATCAAGAGCCTGATCGACAATTATTCCGACGAGCTGCTGGACCGGTTCTGCGGCCTGCTGGACCAGTCGCGCCGGGCCAAGCTGTTCACCACCGGCGAAGGCTTTTCCAACATTGTGGGCGCCTATATCGCCCAACGGCTGTCCATCTGCGGCTTTATGGTGTTCAACAACGTCCATTTCTATGACTATATGCTGTTCCGCGACGCGCACCACCTGTCCGACGCGGCGGAGGCCCCGCCGGTGATGTTCGCCGTCAGCCAGAGCGGCGAGACGGAGCCGGTGCTGAACGACGTGCGTCACGCCCGGCAGAACGGCCACAAGATCGTCACGTTCACCAAGCGGAGCGACTCTACCCTGGCGCAGATGTCGGACATCGTGTTTGTGGTGGACGGCTCGCGGCAGACGCTGGCCGGCAGCCTGCCCAACAGCTTTTTCGGCCATGTGATACTGGCGTTCGAGGAGCTGGTGGCGTTCTACTTCGGGCGGGAGAGGGACGCCTGAGATATTACTTTTTTTACCAAATCGGAAAATTTTTCTCTATAAAGGTGTGCTATACTGTGAGACGGTATGGTGCGCCTTTTGCTGTGTCATGCCGCTGTACACGTCCCGGAGAACTACTCCGGGCAAGGGAACAACACTTTATGGAGGAAAAAAGAATGAAAAAGTTTTTTGCTCTGCTGCTGGCGCTGGTCATGGCGCTCGGCCTGCTGGCCGGCTGCGGTGACAAGACCGATGGCGACAATGCCGGCGACACCGACGGCGCGAAGAAGATCGAGACCCTGAAGGTCGCGTTCGTGCCCTCCCGCGAGCCGGAGGAGATCATTACCGTTACCGAGCCCCTGAAGCAGATGCTGAAGGACGAGCTGGCCAAGCAGGGCTACGAGGTGGGCGACGTGGAGATCACTGTCGGCACCACCTATGAGGCCGTGGGCGAGGGCCTTGAGGCCGGCACCATCGACGTGGGTCTGATCCCCGGCGGCACCTATGTGCTGTATGACGACGGCGCCGAGGTCATTCTGACCGCTACCCGCGACGGCTTGAGCAAGGACTCCGACAACGCCAAGGACTGGAATGACGGCCAGCCCACCGAGGCTTCCGACAAGCAGGCCGTTTCCTACCGCGCCCTGTTCATCGCCGGCCCCTCTGACAAGGGCCAGGAGCTGGTGAAGAAGGTCAACGCCGGCGAAGAGCTGACCTGGGAGGACCTGGACAGCGCCAACTGGAGCGTCATGGGCACCTCTTCCCCCGCCGGCTACATCTATCCCGCCCTGTGGCTGCAGGATCACTACGGCAAGGGCATCTCTGACCTGAAGAGCGCCGTGCAGTCCGACTCCTACGCCAGCGCCTTTGCCCGTCTGGCCTCCGGCCAGGTGGACGTGCTGGTGACCTATGCCGACGCGCGCCGCGACTATGCCGAGCGCTGGAACACCGAGTTCAGCCGCGAGGGCTCCATCTGGGAGGAGACCGGCGTGATCGGCGTGACCGCCCCCATCTACAACGACACCATCTCCGTCAGCAAGAACTCCGAGATCATGGACGCGGACCTGATCGCCGCCCTGCAGCAGGCGTTCATCAACATCGGCAACACCGATGCCGGTAAGGAAGTCATCGCTATCTACAGCCACAACGGCTATCAGGTGGCACAGGCTTCCGATTACGACAACGAGCGCGCCGCGCAGAAGCTCATCCAGGAGCTGTCTGCCGCCAACTAAAGCACTTTCCCAAGCGCGGGGAGGACTGCACAGCCATGACCTTCCGCTGTGCAGCCCTCCCCGTGTGCTATTTCAGGAAAAGAGGAGACCATATGATCATTTTCGACCATGTATCCAAGGTGTATCCCAACGGCACGGTGGGTCTGGACGACGTGGACCTGACCATTCAGGACGGCGAGTTTGTGGCCATCATCGGCCGTTCCGGCGCGGGCAAGTCCACGCTGCTGCGCTCCGTGAACCGGATGCACCAGATCACCTCCGGCACGCTGACGGTGAACGGCACCGATGTCAGCACCCTGTCGGGCAAGAGCCTGCGCCGGTTCCGCCGGGGCATCGGTATGGTGTTCCAGTCCTTCAATCTGGTGACCCGCACCACCGTCATCAAGAACGTGCTGTCCGCCTGCGTGCCGGATATGCCCTTCTGGCGGGTGCTGCTGGGCGCCTTCCGAAAGGCGGACAAGATCAAGGCGCTGGAATCGCTGGATAAGGTGGGTATTCTGGACAAGGCCTACATCCGCGCCGACCAGCTCTCCGGCGGTCAGCAGCAGCGGGTGGCGCTGGCCCGCACACTGACCCAGAACCCCCGGATCATTCTGGCAGACGAGCCGGTGGCCGCCCTTGACCCCGTTACCGCCAAGCAGGTGATGCAGGACTTCGTCCGCATCAATGAGGAGATGGGCATCTCCATCCTGCTGAACATCCACCATGTGGAGCTGGCGCTGGAGTACGCCGACCGCATTATCGGCATCCGCGCCGGCAAGATCGTCTATGACGGGCCCTCCGCCAATGTGGACCAGTCGGTGCTGGACGCCATCTACGGTGACGACAGCGAGACGGAGGCAGACGCATGAGCCTGTACGACCGTCTGTTCAAGCCCCGCCGCTATACGCTGCCCAACGGCGCGGTGGTGGAGGAAAAACGCAGCCGCGCGCCGCTGGTCATTCTGATCGTGCTGGCGCTGGGCGCGCTGTCTGTGCACATCACCGGCTTCGATTTCGGGGTGTTGGTGAAGAAGGGCAGCAAGTTTTTCGATATCCTCGCGGCCATGTTCCCGCCCAACACGGGGTATCTGAGCAAGATCTGGCAGCCCCTGTGGGACACCATCAAGATGTCCTTCCTGGGTTCGTTCATCGGCGCGGTGCTGGCGATCCCCTTTGCCGTAGCCGCCGCCAGCAATATCGTCACCAACCGCGTGGTGGTGTTCATCGTCCGGCTGTTTCTCAGCCTTGTGCGGACGCTGCCCACGCTGGTGTGCGCCCTGATCGCCACCTACATCTTCGGCCTGGGCACCATGGCGGGCACCTGCGCCATCGCGGTGTTTACCTTCGCCTATGTGGGCAAGCAGCTCTTCGAGATCATCGAGACGGTGGATATGGGACCCTATGAGGCCATGGAGGCGCTGGGCGCCACCCGGCTGCAGGCCTTTACCACGGCGGTGTTTCCCCAGGTGCTGCCCACCTATCTGTCCGTATCCCTGTTCTGCCTGGAGGGCAACGTGCGCTACGCCTCCATCCTGGGCTACGTGGGCGCGGGTGGACTGGGCCTTATTATGAATGAAAAGATCGGCTGGCGTGAGTACGACAGCCTTGGCATGATCCTGATCGTTCTGTTTGTGGCCGTTATGGTCATCGAGGCGATCAGCCACGCCCTGCGTAAAAAACTGACGTAAGGAGGGCCGTATGGAACAGAGAATTCAAAAAGCCTACGCCTCCGCGCCGAAAACGTGGCTGTGGCAGCTGCTGGCCGCCTTCATCGTGGCCTGCCTGCTGGCGTGGTCCGGCACGGCCGTACAGACCAGCAACCCCACCAGCAACGGGCTGGAGGTAGCCGGGAATATCATCTCCGGTATCTTCCATCCCTCCGCCAAGCTGCTGTTCACACTGGGCACCAACGGTGTGCCTTATCTGCTGCTGGAGACGTTCTGCATCGCCTTTCTGGGCACCATCGTGGGCGCGGTGATCTCGCTGCCCCTGTCGTTTATCTCCGCCAGCAATCTGGTCCCCAAGCCGCTGGCGCTGGTGGGACGCATTCTGATCGCCGCTATCCGCACCGTTCCCGCCTTTGTCTACGGCCTGATGTTCATCCGCGTCACCGGCCCCGGTCCCTTCGCGGGTCTGCTGACCATGTCCCTGTGCTCCATCGGCATGGTGTCCAAGATGTTTATCGAGAGCATCGAGGACCTGGACAAGCGCATCCTGGAGTCGTTGGACGCCGCGGGCTGCACCACGTTCCAGAAGATCCGCTACGGCATTCTGCCGCAGCTGACGGCGGACTTTACCTCCACCATTATCTACCGCTTCGACATGAACCTGCGCGACGCCACGGTGCTGGGCCTGGTGGGCGCGGGCGGTATCGGCGCGCCGCTGATCTTCGCCATGAGCGCCTATCGCTGGAACGAGGTGGGCGCGATCCTGCTGGGCCTGATCGTGCTGGTGCTGATCATCGAGTGGATATCCTCCCGGATCCGTATCAAGCTGGCACGGGGGTGAGCCGATGGACACAAAACGCTTTACCATCTACTTCACCTCTGACCTCCATGGTTATATCTATCCCACCGACTACCGCAGCCGGCAGGAGAGGAATATCGGTCTGTTCAAGTGTGCCAGCCAGTTTCATAAGGACGGGAACACGCTGGTCATCGACGGCGGCGATATCCTGCAGGGCTCGCCGCTGGGTGCCTACTGCCATGACACATTGGGCGACGCCAGCCGGTTCGCCGAGATAATGAACCGCTGCGGCTACGACTATGTGACCCTGGGCAACCACGACTTCAACTACGGCATGGACTATCTGGACAGCTATCTCAACGCTCTGCACGCCCGCTGCGTCTGCGAGAATGTCCGCTGGGACGGCGCCCGCGTGCGCTTCCCTGCCCGTATCCACACGCTGGAGAACGGCCTGCGGATCGGCATCGTGGGCATCGTCACCGACTACGTGAACATCTGGGAGAAGCCGGAGCACCTGTCCGGCATCACTATCAGCGACCCTATCCCCGCCGCGCGTGCGGCGCTGGAATCCCTGCGGGGCCGGGTGGATGTGACGCTGTGCATTTATCACGGCGGCTTCGAGAGAGATCTGGCCACCGGCCGCGTGCTGTCCACCACCCACGAGAACGTGGCCTACCGCCTGTGCCAGGAGCTGGACTTTGACCTTCTGCTGACAGGGCACCAGCACATGACCGTCCACGGGCAGACGCTGTGCGGTACTTTCGTGGTGCAGCCCACCGACCGGGGACAGGAATTCCTGCACATCGAGGCGGCCATATCCGAAACGGGCAAGCGCTTCACCAGCGAGACGATCCCCGCATCCGGTGCATGCCGCCGGGAGTGGCTGGACGAGTTCGCCGGCATGGAGCGCGGCGCCCAGGACTGGCTGGATCAGGTGGTGGGCCATCTGCCGCAGCCTCTGATGCCGGACACGCCGCTGCACATGGCGGCCGGAGGCAGCGGCCTCCCCGATCTGTTCAACGCGGTGCAGCTTTGGGCCAGCGGCGCGCAGCTGTCCGCCTCCAGCCTGGCCAACGACGCGGCGGGGCTCCCACGGGTGGTGCGGCGGCGCGATCTGCTGATCGCCTACCCCTACACCAACACGCTGTCGGTGCTGGAGATCACCGGCGCTGTTCTGCGGCAGGCGATGGAGCGCAGCGCGGCGTACTTTACCCGGAACGACGACGGCACCCTGCGGGTGTCGGACTGCTTCCTGGAGCCGAAGGTGGAGCATTACAACTACGACTACTACATGGGCGTGTCCTACACCTACGATATCTCCCGCCCGGTGGGGCAGCGGGTCGCTGCCATGACCGTGCAGGGAAAGCCCGTGGCGGATACCGATGTGTTCACCATCTGCCTGAACAGCTACCGCGCCAGCGGCACCGGCGGGTATGACTGCTATGTGGGCTGCCCCGTGGTGCGGGAGATCGGCACGGAGATGTCCGATCTGATCCTGGACTACTTCAAGCAGTACGGCGACGCCATGCCGGAGCGCCGCGGCGATTTCCGGGTCCTTCCGCCTGTGCGGAGCGAGGGATAAGCGCCGCGCGTCCGGGCCAACCGCTGCCGTTTTACAACGCTTCCTGTGCTCAAAAAGCCCCGGGACCTTTTCGGCCCCGGGGCTTTTTTGGCGTGCGGTACATAACTCTAATTCAGGATTTGCAAAAGAAAAACCCTTGAAACCAAGTGGTTTCAAGGGTTCCCGATGGTGCGCGGTACAGGACTCGAATTCGGAAAAAAGAATTTTCAGCAACAAATTACGTCAAATTATGTGATATTCAGTTCTGAAACTATAAAACATGGTATCAGTCAGTCCAGTTGTTTTATAGAAGATGGCCCGTTAAAGGGTCAGAATAAGGGTCAATCCCGAAATGCATAAAAGGAGTATCACGCAATGAAAGTCACTTACACAAACCACGAGGGCTTTTACCTGCCAAATCTTACCTTACCGAGAAAAGAAGAAGCGTCCTTCGGACGCTACGGCCGTCTGCGGCTCAAGTACCTCAAGGAACATCGGAAGGTCTTATACATCAATCTATTGACCTCCGGCGAGCTGACACGGCACCTAAACGAGATAGATCGGCAGGCACGAGAGATGCTGGAACTGTTGGTAAAGCAGATGGCACAGGCGCAGGGCATCACTGGGCAACTGAAATCTGAAGATCAGATGGCATGGGTCGGTGCCATGAACAACATCCGCAGCGCAGCGGAAGAAGTGGTGATGCAAGAGATAATGTTTGAATAACAAAAGGCAGCCGGCACCCAGGACGCTTATGCATCTGGGGTGTCGGCTGCCCTACTTAAATCAAATAGTCGGCAGAAGTGCGGGGAAAATCGATATTGCGGCAAAATTGCTTGATAAATGAAGAAATATTCTTGACGAGTGTAGGCCCAAATGATATCATTATATTAAGATATAATGATATCATTTGGGATCAGAAAAGAGGTGCAGTTTATTGAGCGATAGAACTAAGCAAGTGCAGTTCAGAATGCCAGATAAACTGCATACAGAACTAAAAGCAGCACTTGCATATGACAAAAGTAGCTTTGCGGATTTTTTCAATAAAGCTGCTGAAGATTACCTATCAAATCGCAAAACTGATAAACGGAAAAAATCCAAGAGCGAAAACGGAGGAACGCAAAATGGCTAATACATCGGTGATTGTAATTCCCGAAGGGAAAATTTGTGACTATGTCGACGGGAAGTTTCGCAATGATACTCCAGAGGAGTATGTACGTCAGACTATTGAAAAACGACTTGTTAATGAGCATAAGTATCTGCCCAAGCAAATCAGAATTGAATACACTCTACAACTGGGTTCAAGAAAACCCCGTGCGGATATTGTCATTTTTGATAAAGATTGTGGCGAGCAGACTCAGGAGAACATTAAAATCATCATCGAGTGTAAAAAAGAGGCTGTTGAAGCACGTAATGCTAAAGACGGTGTTGAGCAACTAAAGTCTTATATGTCCGCTTGCCCAAATTGTGAGTGGGGTATGTGGACAAATGGCCGCCAAAAGGAAGTCTATCATAAATATGTTAACGATAAAGGCCAAATAGACTTCATGGACTATAACGATATTCCTTCGGCTGATGGTAATCTTGACGATATTAATCGGCCTAAGCGCACTACGCTAAAAAATGCTTATGACGATAACCTGTTGTTTACATTCAAAACCTGTCATAATCATATCTACGTGAATGATGGCCTGCAGAAACAACCTGCCTTTTTTGAACTGCTGAAGGTTATCTTCTGCAAAATCGAGGACGAGAGAAACATTACTAAACCACTGGAATTCTATGCAACTTCGGAAGAGCGTTCCAATCCTGATGGCCAGTTGACTGTCAAAAAACGTATCTCCAAAATCTTTGAACAAGTCAAAAATAAGAAGAAGTATAGGCTAATTTTTGATGCCAATGATGAGATTAAGTTGTCCCCTCGCAGCTTAGCTTATATCGTCAGTGAACTACAGAAATACAGCTTGCTTAACACAAACATCGACATCAAGGGTAAAGCGTATGAAGAAATCGTTGGAGCTAATCTGCGCGGCGATAGAGGTGAGTTTTTCACACCCAGAAATGTCATGAAAATGGTTGTTGAAATGATCAACCCTGGTGCTGATGAGAAAGTCTTGGATAGTTCTTGTGGCACCGGCGGTTTTCTTGTGATCGCTATGACTCATGTCATCGAAAAACTTGAAAAGCAGTTTGAAGCCGAACTTGGAATGCCGAAAAACGAGTGGAGTCCTGAAGCGATTAACACTTTTAGAGATCGTATATCCGAAATGGCAAAATCGAATTATTTCGGTTTTGATATCAATCCAGATCTCGTTAAAGCAACAAAAATGAACATGGTCATGAATAACGACGGCAGTGGCAATATTTTGCAGTCCAATTCGTTATTGCCGCCGCACGAATGGACAGATGACTTTCGTTCTAACTTGGCAGAAGCGTTGGGTATCGATAAAGCCTCGATTCGCAATTATAAGACGATCGAGTTTTTCAATGTGATTGTGACTAATCCGCCTTTTGGCAGTAAAATACCCATCAAAGACAAAGCTATTTTGGAACAATTTGAATTGGCACATGTCTGGGAAAATGATAAGGAAACCAATACATGGACAATGACGGATCGCCTGCAGGCATCAGTCCCACCGGAAATTCTGTTTGTAGAACGCTGCACACAGCTACTTGTTCCTGGCGGACGTATGGGCATCGTTCTCCCTGATAATATTCTGGGTGCACCGGGCCTTGGATATATTCGAGAGTGGCTTATTAAAAACCACAGAATCGTTGCCAGTGTAGACCTTCATGTGGATACCTTCCAGCCGAGAAATGGTACTCAGACCTCGGTGCTGTTCCTGCAGAAGAAAACAAAGGAGCAGAAAGATATCGAGGAAAAGAGCGGTACAATGGCCGACTATAATATTTTCATGGCCATGGTAGAAAAGGTCGGTCACGATAAACGTGGTAATCCTACATTCAAGCGTGATAAAGAAGGAAACGAAATCCTTGTTCCTGATACCAATAGCGTTCTTGTACTCGGTACAACTGGGGAAGGTAATCGCACTGTTTCTCACGAGCAAAAGAGAAAGGTTGAGGATGATCAAACCCCAGATGTTCCGGCCATCTTTGCGGAATGGAAAATAAAGGAGGGGCTGGCGTGGTAAAAGATAACTTAGCATATCAAATTGCTGCAACTCCCAAGGACGAAATTGTAATTGACGAGATACCAGTTAAATGGTGTGCTGTATCGCTTTCAGAAATCATTGAAAGGGGAATGCGCTTAGAGGCAAGTGTCTATGATGTCGAAGCAAAACAGGCTTATATGAGGATAAAAAATGGCCTCTATCCTGCAGTTGATTTAATAGGGCCGAACTCCCCTGTTAAAAAAGCGCACTATGGAGGGCGCTTAAAAAGAAACTATGTCGAAAAGAACGAAGAAACTACCGTTGGATTTATTGGTAGTTCTGAGATGCTTGATGTAAGTCCGCAGCCCGTTAAGTTCATGATTGATGATGATCGTGTTTCGGAATTGCATGTAAAAAGGGGCACGGTACTAATTTCACGTTCTGGCACTATCGGTAACATGTCATTTGTTAATGAAACTTTAGAAAAGTTTTTAATTAGTGAGCATGCAATGAGGCTTGAATGCAACAATTTCCCGGGGTATGTTTACGCATATCTTAAGACAAAAACCGGACAGGCTTTGATTCGGTCAAATATTTACGGCTCAGTAATACAGCAGATTGAGCCCGAACATCTTGCATCGATACCGATTCCGAATGCTCCAAACGAAATAAAAGCAAAAATCGACAGCATGATTGTGGAGTCGTACGCGCTACGAGATGAGTCGAATCATTTAATCAACGAGGCAACTAATTTATTGATTGACGAGCTTCAGCTTCCGGCAATTAATGAATTTGATGTCGACTATTTCAAAAAGGACGCTCCAGTAAAAACATTCAGCGTAAAATTAAGCGATATGGACTACCGGCTGGATGCTTCCTATCATGTCCCGATTGTAGATGCAATCATCGATCATCTTAACAAGCATGCAGAGGAAGTTATAACCGTTGATGATAACCGAATAAGTAAAAATATCATCCTTCCGGGTAGATTCAAACGAGTATATGTTGGAGAGGGTGAAGGCCGGGTATTCATTGGAGGAAAACAATTGCATGAACTCGATCCTTCAAATAAAAAATATTTGTCATTATCGCAGCATGGTGAGCGAATAGAGAAGCAGTTAGAGTTACATGAAAATATGACTCTTATTACTTGTAGTGTAGTAGTCAAGAAAAGTAGACACGAAAAATATTTATTTTTGATTTGCTTTTTC